>LSQX01395450.1_pt2 | contig 35760 bp, 36 predicted proteins | sample 654561 | NCBI WGS metagenome assembly LSQX01 (sample SAMN04489861, study PRJNA283612) | anaerobic digester metagenome | isolation source: 4 biogas reactors fed with cattle manure at either 37C or 55C with and... | place: Denmark: Kongens Lyngby | collected 2014 | reverse complement strand
GCAAGTGACCGTGGTGGATGCGAACGACCGCCACCACTATCAGCCTGGCTACCTCTTCATCCCCTTCGGCCGTTATGCACCGGAGCGGGTGGAGAAGTCCCGCCGCGCCCACCTGGCCGACGGGGTGCGTTTCATCGAGGCAGAGATCGGCCGGGTCAACCCGGCCGAACGCAGCGTGGAGCTGATCGACGGACGTTCGCTCGGGTACGACTGGCTCATCATCGCCTCAGGCACCCGACCCGTTCCCGAGCAGACGCCCGGGCTCACTGATCCACGCATCTGGTACGCCGGCTCCCCGGCCCCCGACCAGGCGTCGGCGTTCGACTTCTACACCCTCGACGGCGCGGTCGCGCTGCGGGACGCGATGGACCGGTTCGAGGGCGGGCGGCTCCTCGTGCACGTCAGCGAGATGCCGATCAAATGTCCGGTCGCGCCGCTGGAATTCGCCTTCCTCGCCGAGGATTTCTTCCGCAAACGGAGGATTCGTCACAAGGTCGACATCACCTATGTCACCCCTCTCGACGGGGCCTTCACCAAGCCCGTGGCGTCCAAGGCGCTCGGTGGCCTGCTGGACGACCGGAGCGTACGCCTCGCTGCCGACTTCGCGGTCGAGCGCGTCGACCCGGAACGGAAGCACTTGGTGGCCTATGACGGCCGGGCGCTCCCCTTCGATCTGCTCGTCACCGTGCCGATCAACATGGGCCAGCAATTCGTGATCGATTCCGGACTGGGGGATGACATGGGCTTCATCCCTGTCGACAAGCAGACGCTGCGGGCCGAGGCTGACGACCGGATCCTCGTGATCGGTGATGCCAGCAATGTGCCGACCTCCAAAGCCGGGTCCGTCGCCCACTTCCAGGTGGATCACTTCGCGGAGAACTTCCAGTCCGCCGTCCGTGGGGAGCCGTTGCGGAGCCTGTTCGACGGCCATGCGAACTGCTTCGTGGAAACAGGACGGGGCAAGGGCCTGCTGCTCGATTTCAACTATGAGACCGAGCCGCTCACCGGTGTCTTCCCCTATCCGGGGGTGGGCCCAATGAAGCTTCTCGGCGAGTCCCGGCTCAACCACCTGGGCAAGCTCGCGTTCGAACAGATCTATTGGCGCATGCTGCTGCCAGGGAGGCACCTCCCCGTGCCGACCCTGATGTCGATACGCGGCAAGCGACTGCCGGCCGAGACTTCCTGACCAGCGCACCCCGACCCGTCCGAGTCCGATCCGCACCGAGCGCTCCGGCGCTCTCCCGATCATTAGGAGAACATCGTGCCCACCAACACCATCGACGGGCGCAGCTTCGAGGTTGACGCGGAGGGCTTCTTCGTCAACCGCGACGAATGGGACGAAGAACTCGCCGCCATCCTCGCTCCCCTGCTGGGCATCGAGGAACTGACCGAAGCCCACTGGGCTCCCCTGCGCTTCATGCGGGCGGACTCCGCCGAGACCGGCGTCACCCCCACCCTGCGCCGGATGCAGGCTGTTGGGGGCTTCGACGTCAAGGATCTCTTCGCCCTGTTTCCCGTGAAGCCGGCCAAGAAGATGTCCTATCTCGCCGGTCTGCGCAAGCCTGTCGGCTGCGTCTGAGCCCCGCACCCACCCAAGGAGACATCGTGCGCATTCCTCCCGAAGGTTTCATCCTCCCCGATTTCGGCCCGGCCCCTGCGGCACCGGTGTCGGCCACGACAGCGACCAGTGGCGAACCGGTCCCGACCGGATCGCGGAAAATGGCGTTGATCTGCTCGAAGGGCAACCTGGACATGGCCTATCCGGGGCTGATCCTCGGCAACGCCGCGGCCGGCGAGGGTGTGGAGACCCACATCTTCTTCACGTTCTGGGGCCTCGACATCGTCAATCGGAAAACCAACGAGAACCTCAAGTTCACGATGCTGGGCAACACCGCCATGCACATGCCCGAGTTGGGTCGTCTGCGGCCGGGCCTGGAACATGTCTCGATGCCCCAGATGCTGGGTCAGCTCCCCGGCATGACCGCGTTCGCGACCCGCATGATGAAGAAGCAGATGGCCGACCTGGAGATCCCGGAGGTGCCGGAGTTCCTGGACCTGATGGCTGCGGCCGGCGTACACATGTATGCCTGCCGACTCACCTTCGACATGATGAAGTTGATCGAGGCCGATCTGCACCCGGCCGTCGAGGGCGTGATCAGCGCCAATGACTTCATCGAGATCAGTGCGGGCGCGCAGACGCTCTTCATCTGACGGCTGTCACCCACCCGACGCAAGGAGCAGGGGCCCGGACTGGTGTCCGGGCCCCTGCTCCTTTGGGCTGATGCTCTCCGTGCGAGGTGCTCCGATCAGAGCGCCAGATGCAGCCGCACGGCGTCGGCGAGACGCTCTGCAACCTCGCGCGCCCGCTGGTCGGTCTCGGCCTCCACCATCACACGAACGAGCTGCTCGGTGCCCGAGGGACGCAGCAGCACACGACCGTTCATACCGAGCCCGCGGGACTCCGCCTGCACGGCCTTCACGAGGTTGGGCTCGATGCCGGCCCGGTGCTTGTCGACGTCAGGGACGTTGATCAGCACCTGGGGCAGTCGCTTCATGACACCCGCGAGATCCCGCAGGGACCGGCCCGTCGAGGCCATGCGGCCCATGAGGTGCAGACCCGTGAGCACGCCGTCACCCGTGGTGGCGAATTCGCTCATCACGACGTGACCGGACTGTTCCCCACCAAGGGTGAACCCGTTGGCCTTCATCGACTCCAGCACATAGCGGTCGCCGACCTTGGTCTGGTCCACACGGATGCCTGCCTCGGCCATCGCGTTGACGAAGCCGAGGTTGCTCATCACCGTCGCCACGACCGTCTCGTTGACGAGCTTGCCGTTTTCCCGCATGGCAAGGGCCAGGACGGCGAGCACCTGGTCACCGTCGACGATCTCGCCCTGGGAGTCGACCGCGAGGCAGCGGTCCGCGTCTCCGTCGAGCGCAATGCCCAAGTCGGCCCCGTGCTCGACCACCGCGGCCTGCAGGCTGTCCATATGAGTGGACCCGCAGTCGGCGTTGATGTTGTGCCCGTCGGGATCGGCATGGATCGCGATGACGTCCGCTCCGGCCTGGGAGAAGGCCTGGACCGCGGTCTGATAGGCCGCACCGTTGGCACAGTCCACGACGACCTTGATCCCCTTGAGCCGGATGCTGCCGAGGCTGTTGACCAAGTGATCGACATAGGCATCGACGAGATCATGGTCCTGCCGGACCCGACCGACGTCGGGCCCCTGGGGCAGCTTCCATTCCTCCCCGAGATGCTCCTCGATCGCGTCCTCGACCGCGTCGTCCAGCTTGCTGCCGCCGCGTGCGAAGAACTTGATCCCGTTGTCCGGTGCGGGGTTGTGGCTCGCGGAGAGCATGACGCCGAGGTCTGCGCCGGTGTTGCTCACCAGATAGGCCACCCCCGGAGTCGGCACGACTCCGAGATTGAGGACGTCCACACCGGCGGACGCAAGGCCGGCCACCACGGCCGCCTCGAGAAATTCCCCGGAGGCGCGCGGATCCCGGCCCACCACTGCGGTCGGCCGGTGCCCGGCGAAGGCTCCCGCCTCGCCGAGCACATGGGCCGCCGCGACCGACAGGTCGAGGGCCAGCGTCGCGGTCAGGTCCTGGTTGGCCCGACCACGGACGCCATCGGTCCCGAAATAGCGACCCATTGGATCAACGCTTGCTGTACTGGGGAGCCTTGCGCGCCTTCTTGAGGCCCGCCTTCTTGCGTTCCTTGATCCGCGCATCGCGGCTCAGCATGCCCGCCTTCTTGAGCGCGGGGCGGGACGCTTCCGCGTCGACGGCGTTCAGCGCACGGGCCACGCCCAGACGCATGGCTCCGGCCTGGCCGCTGATGCCTCCACCGTGGATGAGCGCGATGACGTCATAGGAGCCCTCGACCGCAGCGGTCGCGAACGGCTCGGACACGAGCTGCTGGTGCACCTTGTTGGGGAAATAGTCCTCGAGCGTGCGGCCATTGATGCTCCAATTGCCGCTGCCCGGGATGATCCGCACGCGGGCCACTGCCTGCTTGCGGCGACCGGTGGCCGCTCCCGGGGCCACGACCGCGGGGCGTGCGCCCGGCTCGGCCTGGCCGGCGCTCGCGCCGGACTCGGAGCGATAGGCGATCTCGCGGTCGCCCTCGGTGAACGCGGCCACCTCTTCGCCCAGGTTCTCGGCCTCTTCGGTCTGGGTCAATCCTTCAACGTTGTCAGTCATGGTGTTCTCTCCCGGCTTCACTGGGCGATCTGGGTGATCTGATAGGGCTCCGGCTGCTGGGCAGCATGCGGATGCTCCGGACCCGAATAGACCTTCAGCTTCTTCATGAGCTGGCGCGACAGGCGGTTCTTGGGCAGCATGCCCCAGACCGCGAGCTCCACGGCCTTGCGCGGGTCATTCTCCAGCAGCACCCCATACGGGGTGGACCGGAGGCCGCCGGAGCGACCGGTGTGGCGGTACGCCTGCTTGGCGGTCCGCTTGTTGCCGGACAGGGCGATCTTGGACGCATTCACGATGACGACGAAGTCGCCGCCATCGACATGCGGGGCAAAAGTGGGCTTGTGCTTGCCGCGCAGCAGCGTGGCAGCGGCGACGGCGAGCCGTCCCAACACGACATCCTCGGCGTCGATGACGACCCACTTGCGGTCGATCTCGCCGGGCTTGGGGCTATACGTGGACACGCTAACCTTCTTCTCTCGAATTCCGACAGAGGCTGGCGTTCGGTGCCTGCTCAACAGCGGGTGAGAACCACGCCGGAGTCCGGCACCGCTTCTCGAAACCCGTGGTTTCGGACAGACGGGGCGATTCGCGGTGAATCCACCCCCGTTTGCGACCGAGCGCAACAGCGGCAGACTTTACTCCCCGGCCCCCGGGAACACCAAATCGTCCATGTCGCAAACGTCCGCAGCGAGGGCTTGTGGACCCTTTAGCGTTCCGGCATGAGCGAAACCCTCACGATCACCGACAACCGGACTGGCCAGTCCTATGAGGTGCCCATCACCGACAACACCATCAATGCGGTAGATCTGCGCCAGATATCGGTTCCGGACCAACCGGGCCTCTCGACCTATGATCCGGGTCTGGTGAACACGTCCGCTTGCCGGTCCGCCGTGACCTACATCGACGGGGACGCCGGAATTCTTGAATACCGTGGTTATCCGATCGAGCAGCTCGCCGAGCAGTGCACCTATCTCGAAGTGGCCTATCTGTTGATCCATGGAGACTTGCCCAATCCGGAGCAGCTGGCCGCGTGGGAAGCCTCGATCACCCAGCGCCGTTTCGTCCATGAGAACGTCAAGGCCCTGACGGAGAAGACCCGGCACGACGCCCACCCGATGGCCACGATGATGGCCTCCGTCGCCGGCCTGCACACCTTCTATCCAGCAGGCCGCCGCTATGACGACCCGGCCTCCCGGGATCTCCAGGTCCGCAGGCTGATCGCCAAGATGCCGACGATCGCGGCCTACTCCTACCGGCACTCCCTCGGCCTGCCCTATGTCTACCCGCTGGACACCCTCTCCTACACGGAGAATTTCCTGGCGATGCTTTTCAAGATGGGCGAACCGCGCTACAAGGCGGATCCCCGGCTCGTGCGGGCCCTCGAAGTGCTGTTCATCCTGCACGCCGACCACGAACAGAACTGCTCCACGACAGCCGTACGCACGGTCGCTTCCGCCGGCAACGATCCCTACACGTCGATCTCCGCCGGCATCGGCGCCCTGTTCGGTCCCCTGCACGGCGGCGCGAACGAGGCCGTCCTGCGGATGCTGGACCGCATCGGCGATCAGTCGAACATCGGCTCGTTCATCGACGGAGTGAAGGCCGGCAACGAGAAGCTGATGGGCTTCGGCCACCGGGTCTACAAGAACTATGACCCGCGAGCCCGGATCATCAAGGACGCCTGCCACGACGTGTTCGAGGTCACCGGGGTCAACCCGAAACTCGAGATCGCCCAGGAACTGGAAGCCATCGCGCTGGAGGATGAATACTTCAAGGAGCGCAAGCTCTATCCCAACGTGGACTTCTATTCCGGACTCATTTATGAGGCCCTCGGGCTCCCGCCGGAGATGTTCACCGTGATGTTTGCCATCCCCCGCACCTCGGGCTGGTTGTCCCAGTGGCTCGAACAGGTCGTCGACAGCGAGCAGAAGATCGCGCGACCCAAGCAGATCTACACCGGCAAGCGGGGACGTTCCCTCTGACGACGCGTGTTGACAGGCGCTGACCCCACCCGTCACGCCACAGCAAAACGCGGGGCCCGCCCGAAGGCGGCCCCGCGTTTTCCATGAGGTTCGTCAGCCCTTGACCGGATAGTCGCGCAAGGTCTCACCGACATAGACCTGACGCGGACGGCCGATCTTGCGACCGGGCTCCGCCATCTGCTCGCGCCACTGGGCGATCCAGCCCGGCAGACGGCCGAGAGCGAACAGCGCGGTGAAATAGGAGGACGGGAAGCCCATCGCCTCGTAGATCAGGCCGGTATAGAAGTCCACGTTGGGATAGAGCTTGCGCTCCTTGAAGTATTCATCCTCCAGCGCGATCTCCTCGAGGTCCTTGGCGATCTGGAGCAGCGCGTTGTCGCGACCGGTCGAGGTCAGGATCTCGTCGGCGTGCTTCTTGATGATGACCGCACGCGGATCGAAGTTCTTGTAGACCCGGTGGCCGAAGCCCATGAGCTTCACGCCGGATTCCTTGTCCTTGACCTTGGACACGAAGGTCTTGGCGTCCATGCCCTGGTCGCGGATCTGGCCGAGCATCTCGAGGACGGCCTGGTTGGCGCCACCGTGCAGGGGGCCGGACAGCGCGTTCACACCAGCGGCGACCGAGGCATAGATGTTGGCTTCGGCCGAGCCCACGAGGCGTACGGTCGAGGTCGAGCAATTCTGCTCGTGATCGGCATGCAGGATGAACAGGGTGTCGAACGCGCGAGCCACCGCCGGGTCGACCTCGTATTCCTCCAGCGGGCTGCCGAAGGACATCCGCAGGAAGTTCGGGACGTAACCCATCCCGGTCTTGGGATAGAGGAACGGCTCACCGAGGCTGCTCTTGAAGGCGTACGCCGCAAGCGTCGGGAACTGTCCGAGCAGACGGATGGTGGCTGCCTCGATCTGGTCCTGATCGGTGACCGAGAGGTGGCTGGAGTTGAAGGCGGCAAGGGCGTTCACGCCGGAAGCCAGCACGCTCATCGGGTGCGACCTGCGCGGGAAGCAGCGGAACAGATCCCGCATCCGCTCGTCGAGCATCGCGCTCTTGAGCACCCGGGACTCGAAGTCGGCCATTTCCTGCTTGTTCGGCAGCTCGCCATAGATGAGCAGATAGGCGGTCTCACCGAACGTCGAATGTGCCGCGAGCTGCTCGATCGGATAGCCGCGGTAGCGCAGGATTCCCTTGTCACCGTCGATGAAGGTGATCGCGGAGACGCAGCTCGCGGTGTTCGTGTAGCCCGGATCCAGTGTGGTGTTGCCAGTGGTCGCCATCAGTTTGCCGATGCCATAACCACTGTTTCCCTCGGTTGCCTGGGTGAGCGGAAGCTCGAGGGTATTGTCCCCGGCGGTCAGGACTGCGGCGTCGTTGGACATATCTCTCCTTGGTGGGTTCACGGGCTGATCCATTCACCTTGTAGGCGGCCCAACAACCTAACCCGTCGCGCGCACCCCTATGGATCCTTCCCAGAAATAGGGCAGGGAGATGTGTATCACGTCGTTATGGGGGAACGCAGGAGAAGGCGGCTGGCTCGCTTACTCGCAGGCCAAGCTTAATGGCGTACGGGCCGCCCGTCCCAATTCAGGGGCAGGTCGAACAGTCCGCCAGCGTGCGGGAATCCGGGGAAACCGGCCGTGACAAGGACCGACGATGTCCGGAGATTCCGTCCGATCCGGTGGTTCGAGAACCCCTCAAATGGACAGCAACGGCTGGCTTCCGGGTGGCAGGGAGCCCTTTTTCACGATCCGCTTGCCGAACGGGAACATGGTGATCGGCAGCATCTTGATGTTCGCGATCGCGAGCGGGATGCCGATGATCGTCACCGCCTGGGCCGCCGCCGTGGTGACGTGGGTGACCGCAATCCCCAGCCCGGCGACAACGAACCAGATCACGTTCGCCACCGCGGACATGGCACCGCTGCGAGGTGTTTCCACGACCGTGCGCCCGAACGGCCACAGCGCATAGGACGCCATGCGGAACGACGCGACCCCGATCGGGATCGTGACGATGAAGATGCACGCCAGGAGGCCGAACAGGAGATAACTGAGGGCCAACCAAATGCCTCCGGTGACGAGCCACAGCACGTTGAGCAGGAACCGAAACATCAAAATCCTTTCGGCGATGGTGCGTGCGCCGTCCGTCGACGTCGCAGTGCGATGAGTCCACTTCACCAGATGGGTCCAAGCGGCTCGCCGCGGGTCGAACGGTCAGGGGCTGCACAGTGCGGGACGAGCCGACGAAAGGCCTTATCATCATGCCCCATGACCGACCGACGAACCCAGCGCGAGGTGGTGTCGTTCGTTCGGCGCAGCACCAGGATGAATCCCGGTCAGGAGCGGGCCTGGGCGGCCCGCGACCGCTTCCTCGTCGAGGTCCCGCGCCGGGAGACCTCCACCTCGATCGCGGTGGGGACGATGATCGACTGGGCGGAGGTGTTCGGCCGGGTCGCGCCGATGGTGGTCGAGATCGGCTCGGGCACGGGCGACTCCCTGGCGGCCATGGCTGCCGCGGCGCCGGAACGCAACCATGTCGCCTTCGAGGTGTTCCGTCCCGCCCTCGCTTCCACGATGATCAAGCTCGGAGCGGTCGGCGCCACGAACGTCCGACTGGTCGATGCCAACGGAGTGGAGGGCCTCCGCGAGCTGTTCGCACCGGGCAGCATCAGTGAGGTCTGGACGTTCTTTCCCGACCCCTGGCACAAGGCCCGGCACCACAAGCGCCGCTTGATCGACGAGGAATTCGGCGCGCTCGTGGCCTCCCGGCTGACCGACGACGGGGTGTGGCGCATCGCGACCGACTGGGCGGACTATGCCGAGCACTGCCGCGAGGTGCTGGACGATCATCCGGATCTGGTGAACCTGTACGCCGACGGTTTCGCCCCCAGGCTTGCGACCCGGCCGGTCACCAAATATGAGCGCCGGGGGCTGAACGCGGGGCGCAAGGTCTTCGACCTGGCCTATCGACGCCAGTCCGCCCCGCTGTGCACCCCGTCACCCGCTTCGCACACGTCCGTTTCGGGTGCGACGTCCCCGACGGGACGCGAAGTCCCACCTGACCCGCCCTCGCGGAGCCAATCGTCACCGATCGAGCCGGCATGACCACCCGGTGGCGCCTGGATGTCGCCTATGACGGCACCGACTTCTCCGGGTGGGCGACGCAGCCGGGGCTGCGTACCGTCCAGGGCACCCTCGAGGAGTGGATCCGCCAGGTCCTCCGCCTCCCGACCCCGGTGCAGGTGGTGTGTGCCGGCCGCACGGACGCGGGTGTCCACGCGCGCGGCCAGGTCATTCACGTCGATCTGCCCGATGACGCCCCTGTGGACACCCTCGAACGACGGCTGCGCCGGGTCCTTCCACAGGATGTCGTCGCGCACTCCGTCCGTCCGGCACCCGAGGGGTTCGACGCAAGGTTCGCCGCGATCTGGCGGCGCTATGTCTACCGGCTCAACGACGGCAGGGCACCGATGGATCCGCTTCTGCGCAACCACGTCGTCCGTGCCCGCCGCCCGCTGGACGTCGATGCGATGAACGCGGCCGCACGACTGCTGATCGGACTCAAGGATTTCGCCCCGTTCTGTCGCCGCCACGAGGGCGCGACCACGATCCGCACCCTGCTCGACCTGCACGCGGAGCGGGACGGGCGCGGGGACATCCTTTTCACCGTCCGGGCCGACGCCTTCTGTCACTCGATGGTCCGCTCCCTGATGGGTGCGATGACGGCGATCGGCTCCGGCAACCGTGACCGGGACTGGCTGGCGCAGGTGCTCACGTCGCCCGTCCGGCATCCCGAGATCGAGGTCATGCCCGCGCGGGGGCTGTGTCTGGAGGAGGTCGGCTATCCGCCGGATGGCGATCTGGCGGCCCGGGTCATCCAGGCCCGGTCCAAGCGGGAGGTCCATGAACTGTGAGTCACTATTTCCACACCCCCGACGACGGGGGCAGGCGCCGCACCGTGCACGCCCGCATCTGGGATGTCGACTATGAGTTCGAGACCGCACCCGGCGTCTTTTCTGCTGATGGCCTGGACCTCGGGACCGGCGTACTCCTGCGGGAGAACGGGCCACCCGACGAGGCCCGCCGGCTGCTCGACCTGGGGTGCGGCTGGGGTCCGATCGCCGTGGCGCTCGCCGCCGAGTGCCCCGAGGCGATCGTCGACGCGGTCGACACCAACGAACTCGCCCTGGCGCTCACCGCCGCCAACGCGCAGAAGGCGGGCGTCGCGGACCGGGTGCGTACGCTCCTCCCCGACGACGCCGATCCCGCCGCCCGCTATGACGAAATCTGGTCCAACCCGCCGATCCGCATCGGCAAGGACGCTCTCCACGAACTGCTGTTGACGTGGCTGCCGCGGCTCGCGCCGGGCGGCGTCGCCCGCGTCGTCGTGGGCCGCAACCTGGGAGCGGATTCGTTGCAGAAGTGGTTGATCGGACAGGGGTACGCGTGCGTCCGCCGGGGATCGGCGAAGGGTTTCCGGGTGTTCGACATCACCCCCAGTGCTTGATTTGTCGACTTGTAGGCGTAGTGTTCTGGGACACGCGGCGTCCCGCCGCCCCGGAGCAAGGAGGCCCCCATGGGTATCGGTGACAAGATGGACAATGCTGGCCAGGACATCGGCGGCAAGGCCAAGGAAGCAGCCGGCAAGGTAACCGACAACGAGCGCCTCGAGGCCGAGGGCAAGGCCGATCAGGCCGGCGCCAAGGCCAAGAAGGCCGGCGAGAACGTCAAGGACGGCGTCAGGGACATCACCCGCTGAGCGGGTGAGGAGTGTTGCAAGGGGGGTACGCAGGCTCTGCGTACCCCCTCAGCTCTGTCGTGGGGCACTTCCCGCGCGAGGGCCCCATCCCACCCGTTGCGACCCTGTTGTTAGGCTCATTCATGGAGACACCTTTGGTCACCTCGCCACCGGAGCGACCTGCCGTCACCACGACGTGACGGAGCAACCCGCTCGAAGGCGACGCCCACTCGGTGTGCTCACCCGACCACTTCGCGGACCTGGAGGAACAAGGCATGACCTATTCACTGCCCGATCTCGACTATGACTACAACGCGCTGGCCCCCCACATCGCGCCCGAGATCATGGAGCTGCATCACAGCAAGCACCACGCGACCTATGTCGCCGGCGCCAACACGGCCGCCGAGAAGCTTTCTGAGATCAGCAAGGCCGGCGATCTGGCCACGATCAACAAGATCGAGAAGGACCTCGCGTTCAACCTCGGCGGCCACATCAACCACTCGGTGTTCTGGAAGAACATGTCCCCGGACGGTGGCGGCGAGGCGACCGGCGATCTCGCTGACGCTCTCGGTGAGACCTTCGGCGGTTTCGAGCAGTTCAAGAAGGCCTTCAACGCCAACGCGCTCGGCGTCCAGGGCTCCGGCTGGGGTGTGCTCGCCTATGACACCTTCGGCTCCCGGCTGAACCTGCTGCAGATCTTCGATCACCAGGGCAACTCCCCCGCGGGCCAGGTGCCGATCCTGCTGCTCGACATGTGGGAGCACGCGTTCTATCTGCAGTACAAGAACGTGAAGCCCGACTTCGTCAACGCCTGGTGGAACGTCATCAACTGGGACGACGCCAACGAGCGTCTGGCCAAGGCCAAGGCCGCGCAGGTCTTCTGATCTGTCGCGTTCCCACGCTTCCGCAGGGGCCGGTCCTTCGGGGCCGGCCCCTTTGTCGTCCCCGGGGGTCGGGGGCGGCCCGGAGCGGGCCCGCCCTCACCGAGCGTGGGCGGCGAACACCTCCAACAGTGCCGCGTCGTCAACCGACTTGGGGTCGACGACCTCGTTCACCGGCCGACCCTGCAGGATCCGCTTGATGGGCACCTCGAGCTTCTTGCCGGTCCGCGTGTGCGGGATTGCCGGCACGGCGATGATGTCGTCCGGGACGTGCCGCGGCGAGGCGCTCGCGCGGATGGCGGACCGGATCCGGTCGGCGAGGGCGTCGTCGAGCTCCACCCCCTCGGCAAGCACCACGAAGAGCGGCATCCAATAGTCGCCGTCCGCGAGCTCCACCCCCACGACCAGTGCTTCCGCGATCTCGGCCAGTGGTTCCACCGCGGCATAGATGTCCGCACTGCCCATGCGCACGCCCTGGCGATTGAGCGTGGAATCGGAACGGCCGTGGATGACGACCGACCCGTGATCGGTGAGCGTGATCCAGTCCCCATGACGCCAGATGCCGGGAAAGAGGTCGAAATAGGCGTCCGCATAACGACTGCCGTCCTCGTCCCGCCAGAAATGCAGCGGCATCGACGGCATCGGTTTGGTGATCACGAGCTCGCCGACCTCACCCTGCACGGGCTCGCCCCGGTGGTCGAACGCGGCCACCGCTGTCCCGAGGCACACGACCGAGAGTTCGCCGGGCCACACCGACGCCGTCGGTGCCCAGCCGACGAAGGCCGACACCACGTCCGTCCCGCCACTGATCGGTGCGACGGCGATGTCCTCGCCGACGTGGTCGCGCACCCACACGAACGACCCCGGCGGCAACACCGACCCCGTCACCCCGACCACCTGCAGTGCGCTGAGGTCATGATCGGCGCCCGGGTCGAGGTTGTTGCGTTCGGAGGCCTGGAGGTACGCCGGGCTGGTGCCCAGCACCTTCACCGCCAGCTCCGCCGCGAGCCGCCACAGCTGGTCGCGGCCCGGGTGGCCGGGGCTCCCGTCGTAGCAGACGACCGTCGCCCCGACGAGGAGCCCCGCGACCTGGTAGTTCCACATCATCCAGGACGGTGAGGTGTACCAGAAGAACACATCCCCCGGCCCCAGATCCGAGTGCAGGGCGATCTGCTTCAGGTGCTCCAGCAGCACTCCACCGTGGCCGTGGACGATCCCCTTGGGCTTGCCGGTCGTGCCGGAGGAGAACAGCACCCAGAGCGGATGGTCGAACGGCAACTGGACGGGTGCGAACGACTCGTCCGCCGCGCCCTCCGAGGAGGATTCGGGACGCGCCTCGCGTCCCTCGACCACCGTGCTGGCCGCATCCGCAAAGAGAGCCACCCCGTCCAACGCCAGGAGCTCGTCGAGCTCCCATCCGAGCCGGGGGACCACGAGCGTCGCGGGCTCGCCGAGCCCGGTCCGGATCTCCGCGATCGCGGGGCGCCGGTCGTGGTCCCTGCTCGCGTAGCGATAGCCGTCAGCGGCGATCAGCACCTTCGGTTCGAGCTGTCCCAGCCGGTCCACCGCAGCCTGCGCGGAATAGTCCTGACCGCAGCCGGACCAGATGGCCCCGATGCTCGCCGTGGCCAGGAACCCGATCACCGCCTCCGCGATGTTGGGGAGATAGCCGACCACGCGGTCCCCCTCGCGTACGCCCTGCTCCCGCAGCCACTGCGCCAAACCCGCCACGTGCGTTTGGAGCTCGGCATAGGTGAGGTCGCGAGGCGCGGGCCCACCGGGTTCTGCCCGCTCGTGGATCGCGATGACCCCCTCCGCGTCGCTGTCGTGGGCGCGGAAGACCTGGTCGACGAAATTCAGGGTCGTGCCCGGGAACCACTCCGCCCCGGGCATGCTCGCATCGCCCAGCACCCGGTCGCCACGCTCGCCGAGCACGTCGAAGTAGCGCCAGACGGCGTCCCAGAAGTCCTCGATCCGGTCGGTGGACCACGCCAGCAGCGCCGGATAGTCCGGCACGTCCACGTCATAGGCCGCCGCCACCCAGCGCCGGAAGTCCTCCACGCGCGAGGACCGGACAGCATCGTCCGTCGGGCTCCAGATCGGTTCGGTCGTCGACGTCATGGTCGTCCCTTTCGTGGTGCTCGTCGGTGAGAACTCAGCAGGCTGCGGGCAGGATCCTCGTGGTGACCTCACCGAAGTCAATCAGGTCCCCCTCCGGCCCCGGTGCGGTGGCCCGGATGGTCACGATGTCTCCGTCGAGGAGAAAGGTACGCTCCACCCCGCCCACCACCACCGGTTCCGCCCCGCCCCACGTCAGCTCGATGAACGCCCCCCGCTGTTCCCTCTCCGGCCCGGAGACAGTCCCGGAGGCGAAGATGTCCCCCGAGCGGGTGGCGGCGCCGTTGCTGGTCAGGTGGGCGAGCATCTGGGCTGGCGACCAATACATGGCGCGATAGGGAGGGTGGCTCACCACCTCACCGTTCCATTCGATCTCGAGGTTGATGTCGAGGCCCCACGGCTGGTCCATCCGCAGGTGCGGCAGTGGGGTCGGGTCCTGGCCCGGCACCGGACACCGCGCGTCCGTGAGCGCGAGCATCGGCACCACCCACGGCGACACCGAGGACGCGAAGCTCTTGCCCAGGTGGGGGCCGAGCGGCACATATTCCCAGGCCTGCACGTCCCGCGCCGACCAGTCATTGAAGATCACGGCTCCGAACAGATGGTCGTCGGCGGAGTCGGGCGTGATGGAGGTGCCCATCGCATTGCCGGTCCCGACGATGAACCCCATCTCGGCCTCGATGTCGAGCCGGGTGCTGGGCCCGAAGACCGGCGCAGGATCGTCCGGCCCCCTGCGCTGTCCGCAGGGCCGCACGACATCGACCCCCGACTCGACGATCGTGGCCGTGCGACCGTGATAGCTCACGGGCAGGTGCCTCCAGTTGGGCAGCAGTGGCTCGGGATTGTCCGGGCGGAAGAGCCTGCCGAGGTTGGCCGCGTGATGCTCGCTGGCATAGAAGTCCACATAGTCCGTGAACTCGACCGGCAGGTGCAGCGTGACCGCATCGACCGGATGCAGCGCCGCGTCCGGCACCGGTCCCCCGACCGCCTCGGTCAGTGCGGCCCGGACCTCGACCCAGCGGTCATGCCCCTCGGCCATGAAGCGATTGAGCGAGGACGTGGCGAACAGCCGCTCGGCGTCGCCGATCCGGCCGGCGAGGACCGTCGCGAGATCCAGCACGGTGTCCCCCAGCCGGGACGCCACCCGACGCGGACCACCGTCGACCGAATAGACCCCATAGGGCAGATTCGCGCGCCCGAATCCCGAGCCCGGCACATCGACCACCGTCGTCCCCGGGGCGTCCGCGCTCACCGGTCCCCCTGACGATCGGTGAGCCCACCCTCGCGGCCACCGCTCCAGGACCAGCGATAGACGCCGTCGTCGCAGGCCAGTGCGCCCTCCCCCAGGTCGAGTGGCCGGAAGGTGTCGACCATCACCGCGGTCTCGTCGAAGGCCTCCTTGCCGATCGCCGCATCCATCGCCCCGGGTTGCGGGCCGTGCACGTGGCCACCGGGATGGAGCGAGATCGAGCCCCGCCCGATGCCCGACCCCTTGCGGGCCTCGTAGTCGCCGTCGACATAGAACATGACCTCGTCGGAGTCGACGTTGGAGTGGTAGTAGGGCACCGGAATCGCCAACGGGTGATAATCCACTTTGCGCGGGACGAAGTTGCAGACCACGAAGTTGTGCCCCTCGAACACCTGATGGGCGGGCGGCGGTTGGTGCACGCGCCCGGTGAGCGGCTCGAAGTCGGAGATGTGGAACAGGTGGGGGTAGAGGCAGCCGTCCCAGCCCACCACGTCGAGCGGGTGGAAGGGCAGCACGTGCACGCTGCCGCCGATTCCCGCGGGCCCGGCGCCGCGGTGTTTGACGAACACCTCGGTCACCGCGTCGGGATCCTCGTCGATGTCCTCGGCGAGCAGCGGCCGGGTGGGCACCACGAGATCCCGTTCGCAATAGGGGCTGTGCTCGAGCAGTTGTCCATAGCGGCTCAAATAGCGGCGCGGCGGGGTGATGTGGCTGTTCGCCTCGATCGCGTACGCCCGGAACGGCTCCCGCCAGCCGGCCATCCCGGGTGCGGTCGGCAGCCACCGGTGGGTCGTGCCCCGCGGAATCAGCGCATAGTGCCCCTCCCGGACCGCGAAGGCACCGAACACGGTCTCCAGCCGGGCACTGCCCCGCTCGACATAGACGCATTCGTCACCGAGCGCATTGCGATACCAGGGACTCGTGGTGTCCGCCGCGACATAGGTCAGTCGGACGTCACCATTGCCGAGCACCAGCCGACGCCCGCGCACCGGGTCCACACCCTGCTCCGAGCCCGGCGGAAACAGCTCGTGCAGCTTGAGATGGCGTGGGGCGAGCGGCTCGTTCGGGGTGAGCCGGAGATCCCCCGGCATCCAGACCCGCACCTCATGGAGGGCCGAGGGGACATTGCGGTGATAGAGCAGGGCGGAATCGGACGAGAAGCCCTCCTCCCCCATCAGCTCCTCGAAATAGAGCGCTCCCCGGGCATCGCGATGCTGGGTGTGCCGTTTGGGCGGCACCCGGCCGACGGATCGGTAGTAAGCCACGATCGCTCCCTCCTGCGCACCGTTGCGCGGGGCTCGTGCCGGGACGGGCGATGTCCGCCCCACGCACTTCCAGCATCCATGGTGGCTCAGACAGTTGTGCGGGTCGCCGTCAGGGCTCCTGATGCGCGCGCGTGCCGAACTCCCGCTCGACCCACCGCGGGAGCTCCTTGCCGGTCAGCAGACAGCGCCAGACGGTCCCGATCGTGAAGAGGATCATGCCGTTGTTGGTGTTCCAATAGGTGAAGGACCCGAAGGGCAGCACCTCGGTGACAGGGAGGAAGGGCACCTTGCCCGGCTCGTTCTCCGGCATCCCGGCGCAGACGTCGAGGGTGCGACCATCGATCGTCACCTGCACCCACGAATGGCCCATGCGCCACCACGGGTTGCTGTCGCGCCGGACCCTGGTCGCGAACACGCGCTCGGCGTCGAACCCGAGTTCGCGCAGGATGTGCCACAGCGCCCCGTTGTACTGAGCCCCATAACCCCGCGAGTTCCGGAACGCCAGAGCGGGCGGTTCCCACAGGCTGAGGATCGAATAGCGAGAGAATTTTCGGTGGACGAGCTGCTGCGCGTACGCGACCAGGTCCCAGCCCGTCAGGCCGGTCTCCCGGCTCACCCGGACCGCGTCCGCCAGGGTGCGGACGCCCTCCGGCTCCACCACCTGGGGCCGCGGAGTCCTCGCCACGACCGGTGCCACCGCCACCACTGCGACGCCGAGTGGCCACCACCGCAGGAGACGGCGTCGACGTCGGGTCACGGGGACCTGCCCTCCGACCTGATCGTGCTTCATCGCTGCCGGTCCTCCTTGGGTGTGCGCGGACGCAGCCTGCCGCGCACATGGTCTCGCCATTTTGATTCATAGGGCTCGCGCCGGGCCAACTGCCCGTGCAGATCGAGCATCAACTCCACGCTCCGGGACCAGGCGAACTGTTCCGCCCGTGCCCGCGCGGCCCTTCTGGTCTCCGTCCTCGGCCGTGCGGCCATGCGCTGGATCGCATCGGCGAGGTGCATCGCGTCAGGCCGGTCCCATTCTCCACACGTCTCGTCGACCAGCTCGCGCGCGCCGCCCCGATTCGCCGTGACCACCGGCGTTCCACATGCCAGTGCCTCCAGCACCGCGAGGCCGAAGGTTTCGGCCGGGCAGACGCTGAGGGAGATGTCCGCGGCCGCGTACGCCCGCGCAACCTCCTCCCGACCGGGCAGATAGCCGTGGAAGACGACGGGAACATCCCCCGCGATCTCGGCGAGCTCGTCGCGGTGCGGCCCGTCCCCATAGACGTCCATCCGCAGGGGTACGCCACGTCGGTGCGCCTCGACAGCCGCCGCGACGGCCAGGTGCGGGCTCTTCTCCCGCGACAGCCGGCCGACGTAGCAGAGCTTGAGCAGACCGTCGTCCACGGGCGTGCCGACGTCGGGCCGGAACGTCCCCAGATCGACCCCGAGGGGCACCATCGCGAGCCTGGCACGGGTATAGAGAAACTCGTCGGACGCGTACTTCGACGTCACCACCACCCGATCGAACGCCTGGGCCAGCCGCCGGTTGAGCGCGCCGACCGCGGTCTCCACGCCGAACGCCCGCCGCAGCCACAGCCCGAGCATGTCGTCGAGTCGTTCGTGGCTGAAGAGGATCGAGCCGATGTTGCGCCGTCTCGCCCAGCCGGCGACCGGAGACAGCGTCCACTTGTCCGACACCTCGACGGTCGTCGGGCGAAAACGGTCGAGGGCCACGAGCGCGCGCCAGGGCTGGGCGATCATTCGGTACGCCGAGTTGGGCAGATGGGGACTCGCCACCGTGACGACGATCCCGGCGTCCGTCTCGGTCATGGTGTCGTGCTCGCCCGGCACGACGAGGATGCGTTCATGTCCGGCGGCGACGTATCCCTCTCCGAGCCGTTCGATCGCCTGCCGCATTCCCCCGGACACCGGTCCGACGAAGTTGGCCAGTTGGGCGATGCGGAGGCGTTGGGGTGGCAGGGCGGTCACCCTGGCAGCCTAGTTGGCAACGACCGTCGATCAACCGCGCCATCCTCGCCACCCGCGATCATCAGCCGACGAGCTCAACCCCCTCGCCGTCTCCGCCACTGTCGTCCGCATCGCTGATGGTGCCGTCAAGGCGCGCCAGGATGCGGTCGAGGATGACTTGGCGGTCGAATTGCAACGCATGGGTGCGGGCCCGCAGCTCCCACGCCGCCCGGTCGTCGTCGGACAGATCACACACCGCATGATCCAGGTGGGCTCGCAGCCCGCTCACGTCACCCGGCTCATGGATGAGCGCGCAGGAGCCCACGGCCTCGCCGATCCCACCGGTCAGCGTGGTGATCACCGGTCCACCACCCGCCAGCATCTTCTCGGCCAGGGCGATCCCGAACGTCTCGATGAAGGCTTCGGCGGGCTTGGAGGGCAGTGAGTACGCCGCAGCGCCCGCCATCAGATAGGGCTTCTCCTGGTCATCGACGTCGTTGAGGAGCGTGATCCGGTCGGCCACGGACGACGCTGCCGCCAACTCCCGGAGATCCGCCTCGGCCGGGCCACGGCCGGCGATCACCAACCGGGCCCGGTCCTTGGCGCGCGAGCCGGCGTACGCCTCGATCAGATCGTCCACCCCCTTGGCCGGGGCGAGCCGGGAGAGGAACAGCACATAACCGTCGCGCTCAAGACCGCGCGTGGCGAGGTGCCGCTCGATCTCGTCGTCCGCGAGATCGACATACGCAGCCGTGTCGATTGCCGGATAGGAGATGCCGATCCGCTCGCGGCACTGCTCGGCGAACCGCGTGCCGTGGCGACGATCGACCTCGGCGGCTTCCTCGATGATGAGGTCCTTCGTGTACTCCGAGACCGCCAGGCAGAGATCCGACGACAAATAGTTCGCGAGCAAGTGGGCGGCTGCCCCGAAGCGGTCCTGGAGGACACAGTTGCGCACCACATTCGTCACGTCCGAGCCGACCGCCTCCGCGATCGTCGTCACGTTGACGGGCAGACCGGTCTGGCGGGCGACGTGGAGAGCGTCGTTGACAGCGATCGTGTGCGGGCTCAGATAGAGCGACAGCGCCACGGTTTCCACCCCATCGGTGAAGAGCTCGATCAGACGTCCCGTGATCCCGCACAGATAGCGGCCGTCCGGCAGCTTGTAGTCACCCACCGGGTCCGGGCGCTCGACCGTGATCCCCGGGCTGTAGGGCAGCATCGAGTCCAGCGGCTTGAGCGGCAGCCCTGCGGCCTGCAGTCGCTCGATCGGCCAGGTGACGATGCGCACGTCCGTGAAGCCGCGTTGCAGCGCTGCTTCGGCCAGGTTGCGGGCCTCCACCGAATGACCGCAGATCACCGGGTCTGCGCGGACCACGATGACAAGTCGGCGATCGGGTCGTGACATGGGCACCTCCGGGTTGTGAGTCGCATCATCGAACGCTAATCAGGTGACGGGCTGGGAAACAGCGGGCGTCAGGTGGGGAACGAGGGTGGACGGTGCACGGTGCCCCAATCGGTGGGGGCATCGGCCAGCTCGATGACCAGATGACCACCGCGACGGAATTCTTCGCCGCTCAGCCAGGCCCGGTCATGCCAGTGCCCATCCAGTGTGGCACCGGCCACGAACTGCGGTGGCTCGTCGGGGGACGGGGGCCGATAGCCGACCGTGTCGATGGCGAGCTGGTGCTCACCGGTGCTGATGCGGCCGTGCTCGTGGGCCGGAGCGTTGAGCAGCATGACGTCCTGTCCGACCACGGGGAAGAGCCCGAGCGACGCGAAGACATACCACGAACTCAGCCCGCCCGAGTCGTCGTTGCCGGGCAGCCCGCCACGGGTCGCCCGGAATTGGTTGGTGACGATCCCGTGGACGACCTCGGCGGTGCGGTCGGGCCGGCCGGCATAGGTGTACGCCCAGGGGGCGTCCATGTCCGGTTCATTGTTCAGGCCCTGGAAGCGACCGAGGTCATAGCCGTACAACAATTCCTCCGCGTCCGGCGCCACCCCGGGCTGCTGCTCGGGGGCTGCGCCGAAACCGAAGAAGCCGTCGAGCAGGTCGACGAAAGGTTCGTCGCCCCCGGCCAGGTCGATCCGACCGGCCATGTCATGCACAAGCCGGAACGAATAGTTCCAGCGGGTGCCTTCATAGAACGTGGAGGGCCGGAGCAGCCGCCCGTCGGAGTCGAACGCGTTGCGCCACCCGGCGGATCGTTGTGCGAGGGACTCGGCCAGTGCCTTGTCCCCGACGCGTTCGGCGATCTGGGCGGTGCACCAGTGCCCGAACGCCAGGTCCAGGGTGTGGGTGACCGGTTCGGCGCGGCCGAAGCGGAGGAATTCCTCACCATAGGTACGCCGCAGATCCTGCGCCATGAGAGTCAGCGCCAACTCCCAGTCCACCCCGTGCAAACCGGCCTGGCAGACCGCGGCCAGGAACGTGTGGGCCAACGCGCTCGCCTGCCGGGAGAACCGGTCGGCACCCCGAGCCATCCGGTAGCCGATCGGGAAGTTGCCCTCCTCCTCGCAGATCGTGATGAGGGAGGACGCCAGATCGGCCGCCTTCGCGGGGGCCAGCAGGATGAGCAGCGGGAGCTGGGTGCGATAGATGTCCCACATCGTGCAGATATCGAACGCGAACGGTCCCGGATTGGGCCACCACGGGGACTCGGAGCGCATGATCGCGGGCTTGATGAGGCTGTGATAGACCGCTGTGTCGAACACAGTCTGTCGCTCGGCCGTCGGTGCCTCGACGTGCACCCTGCCGAGATGGTCCGCCCAGGCCTCTTCCGTGCGAGCCCGGCGTACCTCAAAAACCTCCCGCTCCCGCGGCACGTCCCGCTCCAGGTTCGTCCGCGCCTGCTCCATGCCCCGCAGCGAGAAGCCAAGGCGCAACTCGATGCTCCGCCCCGCCTCGACCGGTCCGGTCCAGATCAGCCCGAACGGACGCATGGTCGTCGGGCGGATCGCGTCGAAATCCAGGCGCGAGCCGCCGGGCATGCGCCGGTGGTCATACCAGAGCTGGCTCTTCCAGTCCTCGTCCGGGCATTCGAGATGCACGGCCAGGGGAACGCCCTCGACCACGATCTGGCCCGCAGCGACACCGTGGTCCAGGATCGCCAGATTGGACCGCAGCGGGTGTGTGCGGCTGAACGGGATCGTCAGGCCACCGTGGGAAAAGTCCACGACGATGCGGGCGTTGGTGTGGCGGGGAAACGTATAGCGGTGCACTGCACTCGATGGCCCCACGGTCAGTTCGCAGTGGATGCCGCTGTCGAGCGTCGCGGAATAGAACCCGGGTGTGGCCTGCTCGTCGTGCAGCTCCCAGGCGCGGCCCAACGAATCGAGCGGTTCGAGCATGGGGGTGACCCGGAAATAGTTGTAGTACTTGCGGATCGCGCCCGTTCCCGACTGCTGGAAATGGGTGAATCCGGACGCCAACTGGACGGGGTGGATCGCCGGGGGCACGCCCTCGGTCGCGAGATCGAACCGTCCATAGCCCGTGGGATAGGCCCCCGAATAGGCGCAGGCCGACACCATGCCGAGGGGGAACGTCGCCCCGGGATGGGTGTTCCCGATCTGTGGTTTCGGACTCCACCAGGTCGCGGCCAGGCCGGTGGTGGGATGCAGGTCCGTGGGCTCACAGCCGATGAAGGGGTCGACCGAGCTGAGCGCGCGGCTCGTCATGCGGGCATCCGATCATGCATGCGAGGAAACATAGGGAGGATTCAGGGCTGCCGCGAGGGGGCACCCATCACAAACCCATAACGTGGACGTTTCCACGGGTTCCCTGCCGGCAGACGCACAGGGTCCCGACAACCATCGTTGTCGGGACCCTGAGGATCGCAGCAGTTCGGACTCAGGCGTCCTTCTGCTCCTCGGCCTGCACCTCGAGCTCCTCGTTGGTGGGCTCGGCGGTGTCCTCGGCCTGAGCAGCCTCGGCCTGCGCCTCCAGCTCCTCGTTGGTCGGCTCGGCGGTGTCCTCGACCTGCGCCTCGTCAACCTCGGCCTCGTCAACCTTGGTCTCCTCAGCCTTGGGGGCCTCGGCCTTCTTCGGCTTCTTGGTGACCGGCTCGGTCACGACCTCGATGACAGCCATGGGGGCGTTGTCGCCCTTGCGGTTGCCGACCTTGGTGATGCGGGTGTAACCACCCTCACGGTCGGCCACGGCCGGCGCGATCTCCGTGAACAGGATGTGCAGCACACCCTTGTCGCGGATGTGGGTGGCCGCCAGCCGGCGAGCGTGCAGGTCGCCGCGCTTGGCCTTGGTGATCAGCTTCTCCGCCAGTGGCCGCACGCGCTTGGCGCGGGTCTCGGTGGTGGTGATCCGGCCGTGCTCGAACAGCTGGGTGGCCAGGTTGTCCAGGATGATCCGCTCGTGGGCGGGGCTACCACCCAGGCGCGATCCCTTCGTGGGCTTCGGCATCGTAGTTTCTCCAGAATCTTTGCGTCAGGAGGGGCCACGGCCCCTCGTGCCGGGCGAGCGCCGCGGCGATCAGTATTGCTCGTCCTCCGCGAAGGAGGCGTCACCGTCTTCCTCGGGCTCATAGGTGCCGATCCCCGTCAGCGGATCGAAGGCCGTGTTGGAGTCCTTGAGCGACAGGCCCATCTCGTGCAGCTTCATCTTCACCTCGTCGATCGACTTGGAGCCGAAGTTGCGGATGTCCAGGAGGTCCTGCTCGGACCGGGACACCAGCTCGGAGACGGTGTGGATGCCCTCGCGCTTGAGGCAGTTGTAGGAACGAACCGTCAGGTTCAGGTCCTCCACCGGCAGCGCGAGATCCTGCTCCAGCTGCTCGTCGATCGGCGACGGGCCGATCTCGATGCCCTCGGCGTCGAGATTGAGCTCACGGGCGAGGCCGAAGAGCTCGACCAGGGTGCGACCGGCGGACGCAACCGCGTCCCGGGGGCGCATGGCCGGCTTGGTCTCGACGTCCACGACCAGGCGGTCGAAGTCCGTACGCTGCTCGACGCGCGTCGCCTCGACCTTGTAGGTCACCTTCAGCACCGGTGAATAGATCGAGTCGACCGGGATGCGGCCGATCTCGTTCTCACCGGACTTGTTCTGGGCGGCCGACACATAGCCACGGCCCCGCTCGACGACGAGCTCCATCTCGAGCTTGCCGTTGTCGTTGAGGGTCGCGATGTGCAGATCGGGGTTGTGGACCTCGACCCCCGTGGGCGGCGAGATATCGGCGGCGGTGACCTCACCGGCGCCGGCCTTCCGCAGGTACATCACCACGGGCTCGTCCTCCTCGGAGGACACGACGAGCTCCTTGAGATTGAGGATGATCTCAGTGACGTCCTCGACGACGCCCTCGATGGTCGAGAACTCGTGGAGAGTGCCATCGATCTTGATGCTGGTGACCGCCGCGCCCGGGATGGACGACAGCAGCGTGCGCCGCAGGGAGTTACCAAGGGTGTACCCGAAGCCAGGCTCAAGAGGCTCGATGACGAACTGCGAACGGTAGTCGTCGATAACCTCTTCGCTGAGCACGGGACGCTGGGCAATGAGCATTTGTGTTCCTTCCCCCGCCAACCGCTATTTGATGACGGGCTTCACAGAATCGGCACGGACGAGCGCCCGAACCGCAGGTCGTGAGTCGCGCCGCCCCCGCCCACAGCGGGCGGCGACACGTTCCCCCGATCGGCCGGGCACCGTCCGGGCGTACGCCCATCCCGCGACCGACCGGCAGGGCTCACTTCGAATAGAGCTCGACGATCAGCTGTTCCTGGACATCGATCGTGATCTGCTCACGCGTCGGCAGGGAGTGGATGAAGATGCGCATCTGGTTGGGACGCGCCTCCATCCAGCCCGGCACCTCGCGCTCGCCGTGGGTCTCACGAGCCACGACCAGCGGATGCAGGTTCAGCGACTTCTCCTTGACATCGACGATGTCGTGCGGGCTCACCCGATAGGACGGGATGTTGACCTTCTGGCCGTTGACCAGGAAGTGGCCATGGACCACCATCTGGCGCGCCTGCCGACGGGTCGCCGCGAAACCGGCGCGATAGATCACGTTGTCGAGCCGGCTCTCGAGGATCTGCAGCAGCATGTCGCCGGTCTTGCCGGGGAGACGGTGCGCCTCGGTGTAGTACCGACGGAACTGCTTCTCGAGGACGCCATAGGCGAAGCGTGCCTTCTGCTTCTCGCGGAGCTGCAGTGCGTACTCGGAGTCCTTCGTCCGGCCGCGGCCATGCATGCCGGGCGGATAGGGACGACGCTCGAAGGCCTTGTCGTTGCCGACGAGGTCGGTGCCGAGACGGCGGGACTTCTTGGTCAGAGGACCGGTGTAACGAGCCATTGTTCAGTCTCCTCTCGGGCTCAGACGCGACGGCGCTTGGGCGGACGGCAGCCGTTGTGCGGCACGGGGGTGACATCGGAGATGGCACCGACCTCGAGGCCGATGGCGCCGAGCGAACGGATCGCGGTCTCCCGGCCGGAGCCGGGGCCCTTGACGAAGACGTCGATCTTCTTCATGCCGTGCTCCATGGCGCGGCGACCGGCGGCCTCCGCGGCCATCTGCGCGGCATAGGGGGTCGACTTGCGCGAGCCCTTGAACCCGACCGTGCCGGCCGAGGCCCAGGAGATGACCTGGCCCTGCGGGTCGGTGATCGAGATGATCGTGTTGTTGAAGGTGGACTTGATGTGGGCCTGTCCGGCCACCACATTCTTCTTTTCCTTGCGGCGCACCTTCTTGGCGCCGCCGCGGCCTGCTGTAGCCATATGTGTTTACTCCCTGGAGCCCTTGGTCACTTCTTCTTCTTGCCGGCGACGGCCTTGCGCTTGCCCTTGCGGGAGCGGGCGTTCGTCCGGGTCCGCTGGCCGTGCACGGGCAGGCCTGCGCGGTGGCGACGGCCCTGATAGGAGCCGATTTCGATCTTGCGGCGGATGTCGGCAGCGATCTCGCGACGGAGGTCACCCTCGGTCTGATAGTTCGCTTCGATGTGGTCACGCAGCGCGACGAGCTGTTCATCGGTCAGGTCGCGGACGCGGGTGTCGCCACTGATCCCCGTGGCTTCCAGGGTCTCCAGGGCGCGGGTGCGACCCACGCCGAAGATATAGGTGAGGGCGACCTCGAGGCGCTTCTCGCGCGGCAGGTCGACACCAATGAGGCGGGCCATGCGGCTCTCCTTGTCGGGTTCCGGTTGGCGTGGTCGGGTTCCAAGCGACGAGTACGCCACCGCGGAGGTCTGTGCGCAAGGCATCTGCGTCGGCCGGCCGCAAACCCGAGGGCGGGCAACCCGGCGTACTCACAACACAGCCCCGGCCTCCGACCGGGGGTAGGGGGAAATCCGAACGATCCCCACTGGCAACACCGGAGAATCCGAGGATTCACAGGACCGCTGTCCCGGGTGTCTGGCCTTGCGTTTGTTGATATTCAGTTGTGGTGCTGTGTCAAGTGGTGCCTGCGAGCCCCACCGAAGCAGGCCGGGAGGATCCTCAGCCCTGGCGCTGCTTGTGGCGCGGGTTGTCGCAGATCACCATCACGCGACCGTGGCGGCGAATCACCTTGCACTTGTCGCAGATCTTCTTGACGCTCGGCTGAACCTTCATCGAGCTTCTTTCTGATTCGAGGCGCACCGGACAACCGGCGCGCCTGTGATGGACGATCTGTCGGCGGTCACTTGTGCCGATAGACGATGCGTCCGCGGTTCAAGTCGTAAGCAGAGATCTCCACGACCACGCGGTCGCTCGGAAGGATGCGGATGTAGTGCTGGCGCATCTTGCCACTGATCTGGGCGAGCACCTTGTGGCCGTTGGCGAGCTCAACGCGGAACATCGCGTTGGGCAGTGCCTCGACGACGGTGCCCTCCATTTCGAGAAAGCCCTCTTTTTTCGACATGTACTCTCAATCTGTCCGGGGTTGGTGTCCGGCATCTTTCGATGAACTGCGGAAACGGTCGACCGGCATGGGTGACCGACGTGCAATAATACGCGGCTGCGCCGAATGGGCCAAATCGGCGACGACGGCGTACGACTGCCCGGGCGCGACTCACGCCGCTGCCAGCTGCTCCCCGTCGTCACGGCGGAGACGCTCGCGATAAAGGTTGAGGGAATCCCGCAGCGCGCGGAGCACATAGGGCGGGAACGCCATGCCCTCGCGATTCGCCCACAACACCTTGGCCTCGAACCGGCCGACGTCCTTGGCGAAGCCCTCCAGATCCTCGTTGAAACCGAGGATCTCCATCACACCACCCATGTCGGCGGTGTAGTGCTTCTTGCCGTTCGTCCCGACGAGCCCATAGGAGAACGAGCGGATCTGCTGCGTCAGCCAGAGCTGCCAGGGCTTGAGGTGACCGTTCTCGATCAGCTCGCGGGCGGACATCTGGTAAAAGGCGAAGTGACCGGGCTCCTGCTGCTTGATGGGGCCGATGATTGTGTTCGCGATCGCGTCCTCCCCCAGCTCCGCCATGGCGCGGTTCAGGGTGTTGTACGCCAACACGGCCTGTCGTTCGGTGCTCGCACCCGTGAGGTAATAGAGCAGACGGGTGACCTCGCCGATCTGCGGGATGTGCGACAGCGCTCCAAGGATCTTCATCGTCGGCTGCACCTCGAGCATGGGCTCCGCCGGCGCAAGGCCAATGTCCTGACCGAGCTGGTCGATGATCAGTCCGTGCTGGATTTCCTGTGGCTGCCAGACGTCTTCATAGAACATGCGGTCAACCTCTTTGGGCCGCGGCAGCAGGACTAGCAGCTCCAGAACGTTGCGATCGACCTCCAGCTCGACGCGAGCGAGGTATTCGATGACGTGGCCATAGCGTTCACGCAGCAGATCCGGATTCTTTACCGTCCAGTCAACGGTCGACAGGGGGATCGGCGGATGCTGTTCGCCGAGTCGTTCAACATGGTCCTTGATCTTCTGCTCACTGAGTCTGTCCTTCGCCACAAAACCAGTCTAGGTGAAGTCGTTAAGCCCTTGACGAACTCAAGATGAACCCTTATGCACTCCTGCGCCCCCCGATCAGGACCACGCCGGCGCCCCGGGGGTCACAGCAGGACGAGCAGGATCACGATCGCGAGCAGGACCAGGACGCTGAGCCCGCCCACCAGTGCCAGTTGCGTTCGTGCTGCCGGTTTCCGGGCCTCCGCGAGCTCACCCGGCCGGCCGGGACTCTGCTCCACGATCGCCGGGACGTTGTACGTCGCCGGCTTGCCCAGCACCTCCACCGGGTGGATGAGGTCGCCGAGAGTCTTGGCCTCGAACACTTGGTCCAGCAGCTCCGAATAGGTCGTCTGGTCGATCTCCCCCTTCTCGAATGCCTCGTTCAGTTGAGCGCTCAGGCGGCTCCGCTCGGCCTCGGTGACGTGCTCGTTCGGCTGACTGCGGTATTTCGAAGAGATCGGCAGGTTCACGTCTTCACTGTACGCCTGACCGTTCCCCCGCCCCCGGCCCACTGCCGCCCCGCGCAGTTCCTCTGGCGTGTCGCACTGGTGCCGACAGAACGGGCACCCTCCGGATAATCCGGATGCCCCCGCTCCTACGGGCAGATTTCAGCTCAGGCCTGCGGCACAAGTCGTCGCTGATGCAGACCTGCGCGGATGATCTCCAACAGGCGGGCTTCGATCTGGTCCCACCCGTACATCACCTGGTCATAGGTCACCCGCACGACCCGATAACCCAGCGCCACCAACTTCTGGTCCCGAATCCGATCCCGCTCGTACGCCTCCGGGTCCTCGTGATGCTCGCGGCTGTCGACCTCAAGCACCAGCGAGGTTCCGATGAGGAAGTCGACCCGACCCACACCCTTGATCTCAACCTGTGGCTGCACCTTGATGTTCTTGGCCCGGAGTCGGAGCCGGACATAGGACTCGGCCCGATCCAAATGACTGAGCAGTCGATCGACTCCGGGCCCGTAGCCTCTCAAGACCTCTCTGAGTTCCTCCTCGGTGATGAGCCTGCGGTGGATGGCCGATTCCGCAACAACGAGGAAGTCCAGCGGCGGCAAGCAGAACACCGCCTGCATGAAGGCTTCCGGTATGCGAAGAACAGCGACGTCGGAGGCGATACGACTCCTGGGTCCGGGGCAACCGTCATGCTCGCCCCTGCGACCATGACGGGAACGATAGGTGTGCACCTTGTCACCGTGGAATTTCCACGCGCCCCGGAATGCCAGCGCCGACGCGCAGCCCAGCACGCCTCCGCCGCGTACGGCTTCGACCACCTCAGCTCTGGCCCAACGCATCGCCAACCAACCGGGTCTGAGCCTGGTCAGGACTCCGTCGGCAACCAGCTGGCGGATTTGTGCATCCGTGAAGCCAGCCTGCCGCAGCACCCTGGTTTTCACGACGCCGCCCGGCCGGAGTTCTTCAGGCACCTTCTTTTCGATGGGCACTCTCATGCCACAATGCGTGATTCCGCACTGAGCGGGTCATCCTGATCGAGCGCCTGTGGACAGCTCTTCCGGGTGTGGGCAACCCCACAGTGCACTGGGATCTGCCGACAGAACGGGCACCCTCCGGATAATCCGGATGCCCCCGCTCCTACGGGCAGATCTCAGCAACCGGACAGGGTCCCAGGCTGCTTGGGCGCGTCCAAGCGGTGGCAGGGCGGCGTAGAGCCGGGCGGTGACAGTGCGCAGAAACCCGGCCCGGGGAATCCCGGACCGGGTCTGCAGGGCGTTCAGCCGACGCCGAGGAGGGCGTGGGCGCGTTCGCCGTCGGAGCGGAACTCCTGGGTGGTGCTCTGGTGGACGATCTCGCCTTTTTGCATGACCATGACACGGTCGGCAACATCGAACGCGAGCCGGAGGTCTTGTTCGACGATGAGGACCGCGAGGCCAGTCTCGGCCAGTGTGGTGAGGACCTCACCGACCTGGGCGACCACGGCGGGGGCCAGTCCGTCGGAGGGTTCGTCGAGGATCAACAGCTTGGGATTGCCCACCAATGCCCGGCCGATCGCGAGCATCTGCTGCTCGCCACCGGAGAGCTGGGACCCGAGGTTCGTGCGGCGTTCCCCCAGCCGGGGCATGAGCTCGACGACCTTGTCCACGGTCCACTCCCCACGCTTGCGGACCGCGATCTCGAGGTTTTCCATCACCGTCAGCGGGGCGAACACCCGCCGCCCCTGGGGCACGATCCCGACCCCGGCACGGGCGAGCTGGTTCGGTGCCCGCCTGGCCAGGTCGGTCCCGTTGATCAGCACCTGCCCCGAAGTGGGGCGGACCAGCCCCATGATGGATTCCATCAGCGTGGTCTTGCCGACACCGTTGCGGCCCAGCACGGCGACTGCCTCGCCGGTGTCCACGTTCAGGCTGACCCCGTTGAGGACCCTGGAGCCTTCATACCCGGCGACCAGGTCCTTGACCTCAAGCAACATCGTGGCCTCCTGTGAAGAACAGCGGTTCGACACCGTCGGACTCGCCCAGATAGGCGACCTTGACGGCTTCGTTCTCCCGCACCTCGGCCGGCGTACCGTGCGCAATCAACCGCCCCGCCGCCAGCACACTCACCGACTGGGCCAACCGGAACACCAGATCCAGGTCGTGTTCGACGATGAGCACGGTCATTTCCGCCGGCAGGGTCTCGATGAGATCCATGAACCGGTGGGTCTCGGCGGCCGACATGCCCGCAGCGGGTTCGTCGAACAGCACCATGGTCGGATCACACGCCAGCACCAGGCCCACCTCGAGCTGGCGGCGCTCACCGTGCGACAGGTTGCCGCACAACTCCTGGGCCCGGTCCGCAAGACCGACCGCTTCCAGGTGCTCCATCGACTTGGTGCGGATCCTGCGGTCGGAGCCGGGCAGCGGGAAGAACCGCCACGGCGTACCGTGCACGCCTTCCACCGCGAGCGCGACATTGTCCACCACCGTCATCCCGAGAAACAGGCTGGAGTGCTGAAAAGTACGCACCAGCCCGGCCCGGGCCCGGGAGGACTCGTTGTGTTCGGTGACATCCTCACCGGCAAACCGGATCCGGCCGGCGGTGGCCTTCTGCGCCCCACCGATCACCGAGAACAGCGTCGACTTCCCCGCACCATTCGGCCCGATCAGCGCATGCCGGGCACCCCGCTGCACGTCGAACGTCACCTCGTCCACGGCCTTCAGCGACCCATAGTGCAGGCTCACACTGTCCAGGCTGAGGATGGCATCGGCGTCGGTACGCGGGGGTGCTGCCCGGCGGGCTGGTTCCTCGGTCTGGTTCACTGCGCGCTCGGGTTCTGCGCTCCGGTTCGTTTCGGGAACGGAATCACTCATGTCAGGCCCCCTCTCCGGCGACGGGGTTGCCCCCGGCGCGCGCTCTGTTGGTCCGACGCGTCAGCCCCGCGATGCCCCGCGGGAGCAAGAACACCGCCAGCACGAACACCAGGCCCAGGATCGTGCCACCGCGCCCGGCGGCCATAGTGCCGACATAGTCACGGATCAAGATCACGATCGCGGCGGCGATGATCGGCCCCCAGATGGTGCCGGCGCCGCCGAACACGACCGCCAACAGCGCGATCGCGGCCAGCGAGAACGCCATATCCCCCGGCGACACGAACCTCGCCTGCGCGGTCCACGCGGTCCCGGCCATCCCCGCCAGCGAGCCGGCGAACGTGTACGCCACCAGCTTCACCAGATAGGTCCGCCGACCGATCGCCCGCATCCGGCCCTCGCCGTCACGGATCCCTCGCATCGACCGCCCCATGGGCGATTTCACCAAGATGTACGCCAGCGCCACCCCGAACACGAATACCGCCAGAACCCAGAAATAGACCAGCCCGGCCAACCGCAGCGGCTCACCACCGGGCAGGATCGCGATCGACGGGATGCCCGACAGGCCGTTGGACCCACCCAACAGGGCCATGGTCTCGGCCTGCTTGTGGGCCAGCTCCGCGATCGCCAGCGTCACCATCAGGAACACAAAGCCCTTGGTCCGCACCGCAACCGCCCCGGTCACCAACGCCAGGAACGCGGCCACCAGCGTGCCCAGGATCAGTTGCACGATCGCGCTGTTGGTGACATGGATGCCGACCAGACCAGCCGTATAGGCCCCCGCACCGAAGTACGCCACCGCACCCAGCGTGGGCAGACCGGTATAGCCGGTCAACAGATCCACACTCACCACCAGCAACGCGAACGCCAGGATCCGCGACATCAACTGCACCGGATAAGGCGCCATCCAAAACGGCACCGACGCCAGCACAGCGATCGCCACGACCACCAACACCACACCCACCCACCGGGGCAGGCGACGCCTGCCCCCGGCAGCCGGCTTGTTGTTGTTGTCGGTCGTCATCGTCTCTTCCACTGCAGTCGACATCAATGTCCCCCCGCCCCGGCATGCTTGACGGGCAGCAATCCGGCCGGCTTGATCAACAGCACCAGCGCCATCACCGCGAACATCAAGAACGAGGCATAGCCCGACAGCAGGGTCACACCCACGGTCTGCACCTGCCCCACCAGCAGCGCACCGACCGCAGCACCCTTGAACGAGCCCAGACCACCGATCACCACGATCACCAGCGCATACAACAAGATCAGGTTGTCATTGCCCGGCTGCGCGGTCAGCATCGGGGCGGCGATCAGACCGCCCACCGCGGCCAGCGCCGCTCCACCACCGAAGACCGCTGCCAACACCAACCGGGTCCGCACACCGATCGCCTCGACCATGGCCCGGTCGGCCACCGTCGCGCGCACGATCGCGCCAACCTTCGTCTTCTCCAGCACCAGCCACAACGCGACACCGATAACCAACCCGACCAGGATCATCACCAAACGATAGGTCGGCAACGGCGCCCCGAGGAACTCCACCGTCCCCGACAGTGCCGGCGGTGCCGGGACGGACTTCACGTCCGCCCCGAAGACCATGATCAGCAGATCAGCCACGATCATCGACACACCCAACGTCAACATCGCTTGTCGCAGATGGTCGGTGATCGATGAAGTGAGCACCGCGAGCAACACACCGGCCAACAGACCGATCATCGCCGCGATCAACACCGCGGCGAACGACAGCGCGCTCGAGGCACCCCCGCCCAGCACCGCGACCCCGACGTACGCACCGATCAACGCGATCGAGCCATGCGCCAGGTTGAGGACGTCCATGGTGCCGAACACCAAAGACAAACCGATGGCCACGATGAACAGCACCGCGCCCAGCGCGAGGCCGTTCACCATGGTCCCGGCATTGGCGGCAAGCCACTCCATAAGTCGATCAGCTCGCCGTCAGTTCGGACACGACAGCGTTGACCCGCTTGCCATCAACTTCCTGGACCTCACGCAGCCAGTACGGCTGATCCGGGTCATGGTTCTCATTGAACCGCCACGTGCCACGCGGGGACTCGATATCCCCCACATCCTTCAGTGCAGCGGCGATCGACCTGCCATCCACACCCTCGGCGGACTCCAGAGCCTTGTCCAACACCGCAGCAGCGTCATAGGTCTGCACCGAATAGACGGTCGGCGCCATGTTCCACCGGGCGGTGTAGTCCTCGACGAACTTATCGTTCTCCGGGCTGTCGATCTGGTCCGAATAGTGCAGGACCGTCTTCACGCCATCGGCCGACTCACCCTGTGCATCGAGCACCGAACCCTCGGTCAAAAAGCCAGAGCCATACAGCTGAATGTCCTCGTTGCCCAGGAACTGCTGGAACTGCTGCACAAACGCAACCGCCTCGGCACCGGCATAGAAGACATAGACACCCTTGGCGCCCGAGGTGCGCACCTGATTCAGATACGGCTGATAGTCCGGGGTCTGACCGAACGGGGTGAACGCCTCACCGGCAATCTCACCGCCGGCTTCCTCGAACGTCCTCTTGAAACCGGCCGTGGCTTCCTTGCCCGCCGCATAGTCCGGGGCCAGCAGGAAGACGCTGCCGTCACCGAGTTCCTCCTTGGCCTTCGGGCCGAGCGCCTCGGCCACTCCACCGTTGGTGAAGCTCGTGCGCCAGATGTAGTCGGAGGGGGTCTCCGTCAGGGTGTCCGCGCCGGCGTTGGTCACGATGAGCGGCACCTCGGACTCGTTGAAGGTCCGCTGCAGACCCGCAGCGGTCGCCGAGTTCACGATGCCGACCACGGCGCCGACCTGGTCCTGGGTGATGAGCCGCTCCGTCGCAGGAACGCCGGTCTGCGGACCCGCGCCCTCGTCGACCTCGACCAGCTCGACTTCCTTGCCGCCCAACTTGTTGTCGTTCTGCTCCAGATAGAGCTTGAAGCCCTGCTCCATATCCTTGCCCAGGGCGGCATAGACGCCGGACTTGGGCACGGACACGCCGATCTTGACCGGACCGTCGGCGGCCCCTTCACCACCGCCGCCACCGCCGGTGCCAAGCGATCCGCCGCCGCAGGCTGAGAGCGCGAGCGCACCCACCATCGCGGGGATCACCGCTGCCTTGCGCAGCGAAGAAATAACCGAAAATGACATTTTGTCCCTTTCACCATTGAAAGAACCGAACCGCTGCTCCAGGCAGGGCGCCGGACGTTTCGTGCCTGTGCGCGAAGAACGACCAATCGTGTCGATAAGGGTGCCAGGGTATTCGCAGAGACGGATCAGGCACAAACCCAGTCATGACCAGGGTGGGGCCTTAGGTGCTATAAGGACCCCAGGTTGTTATGCAACCGGGACCCTAACCGCCTGCGAAAACCGGAAGTTTCCGGTATTGGGCAGCGCATGCCTCGCACCCGTGAAAAGTGAGTCAGTCACCGAGGGGACCGAAAGGTAGGCCCCGCTTGGTCAGCATCTCTTCGCCGCCGTCGGGGGCCGTGAGGATCCACAGGCCGGTGTCGGTGACGGCCACCGTGTGTTCCCAGTGCGCCGCGGGACTGCTGTCGCGGGTGACGACCGTCCACTCGTCCTCGAGAGTCACGTTGCTCGGATCACCCAGCGTCAGCATCGGCTCGATGGCCAGGGCCATGCCGGGGACGATCTTCGGGCTGCGCCCGGAGTGTCGGAAGTTGGGGACATCGGGGACCTGGTGCATCGCGGAACCGATGCCGTGACCGACGAATTCGGTGACGATCCCATAGGTCCGCTCCTGTTCGGAGACCCAGTCATCGATGGCGGCGCCGATATCGCGGACGCGACCACCGCGGCGTACCGCAGAAATTCCCCGCCACAACGCCTCTTCCGTGACACGGCTCAACTCAGCCAGCTCCGCTGCTGGTTCGCCGACAAAACAGGTACGCGCCGCGTCGCCGTGCCAGCCGTCGATGATCGCCCCGCAGTCGATGGAGACGAGGTCGCCCTCCTGGAGTACGCGGTCGCCGGGGATGCCGTGGACGATCACTTCGTTGACCGAGATGCACACGACGCCGGGGAAGCCCGGCATGGACGGGCCCGCGCCATAGTTGAGGAATGACGGCGTGGCGCCTGCGCTGGCGATGACGTCAGCGGCGACGTCGTTGAGGTCTTGGGTGGTTGCTCCGGGCTTGGCCGCGGCAATGGTCTGTGTGAGTGCACGTTCGACCACCAGGCCGGCGCGCCGCATGGCGAGAAACTGGCTCGGGCTCTTGAGCTCGATGCCGCGGCCGCCCCGGATCAACGCTGGAGCTTGGCGTCGAGCGCCGCGAAGATACGCTGACCGACCTCGTCGATCTCGCCGAGCCCGTCAACACCGATGAGCAGCCCGCGGTCCGAATAGACCTTCAGCAGATCCGCGGTCTGTTCGACATAGATTTCTTGGCGCTTGCGGATGGTCTCCTCGTTGTCGTCCGCGCGGCCCTCGATCTCGGCACGCTTCAGCAGGCGGGCAACGAGCTCTTCCTGATCGGCCTCGAGGGACACCACCGCGTCGAGGGTCGTGTTGTTGGCGGCAAGCATCTGGTCCAGCGCGTCCACCTGACCGGCGGTGCGGGGATAGCCGTCGAGCAGGAACCCGTTGGCGGCATCCGCCTCAGCGAGTCGCTCCGCCACGATCTGGTTGGTGATCTCGTCGGAGACATAGCCACCGGACAGCATGATGTCCTTCACCTGCAGGGCCAGGTCGGACGCCGTCGCCGCGTCGGCCTTGGAGATCGCCCGGAAGATGTCCCCGGTCGAGATCGCCGGGATGCCATAGTGCTCCGCGATCCCCTTCGCCTGCGTGCCCTTGCCTGCCCCGGGGGGCCCCATGATCAACAGCCTCATTGCGTTTCCTTCCCTGTCTTCTCCTGGCGGACGCTGGGATGCGTCAGCGGAGGAAGCCCTCATATTTGCGCTGCTGCAGTCGCGATTCGATTTGTCTCACAGTATCGAGACCGACGCCGACGATGATCAGCAGTGAGGTGCCACCGAACGGGAAGTTCTGGTTGGCCTGGAACATGATGAACGCGATCGAGGGCAGCAGCGAGATCAGACCCAGATAGAGCGACCCCGGTGCGGTCAATCGGGACAGCACGAACGCGAGGTACTTCTGCGTCGGTTTGCCCGCGCGAATGCCCGGAATGAAGCCGCCGTACTTCTTCATGT
>LSQX01317982.1_pt1 | contig 35774 bp, 32 predicted proteins | sample 654561 | NCBI WGS metagenome assembly LSQX01 (sample SAMN04489861, study PRJNA283612) | anaerobic digester metagenome | isolation source: 4 biogas reactors fed with cattle manure at either 37C or 55C with and... | place: Denmark: Kongens Lyngby | collected 2014 | reverse complement strand
TTGGTGACCGGCTTATTACGAACCAGGGGTGAGATGTGGTAGATGAGGCGGCCCGCTTCGGCTTTCATCACGGGACGTTCACCTTCCACCACCAGCTCCTGTAACATCCGCTCATCCGGCTCAAGGGTGAAATTCCGCAGGATGGGCCTCTCTTCATCGGCGATCACCGACTGAACTGTGGTATAGCCCACCATGGTCACTCTCATCACGCTGTTTTTCTCCCGGTCGGTGGTAATGGTGTAATTCCCCAGGCTATCCGTCACGGCACCGGTGATGAAGGTGGTGTCGGGCAAAGCATATAACGCTACGTTTACGAACGCAATAGGGTTGAGTTGGGTGTCGGTGACTGTTCCTTTAATCTGTGCAAGGAGAGGGAAGGTTGTGCAGAGAACAAGAAGGGACAGGATTGTCTTCAATAGATTCCCGCGCTTGATCATGTCTGTTTTTCTTAGTGAACGAATTGCGAATTGAGATGATTCCTTTTAAGTTGTATCTGCCTGAGGCTGAATACGCCCTACCGGGGTATCAGTGCAAAGGTGTAACCTTCCTCCTGCAGCCATTCGATGGCACGTGGCAGGGCGTACTTCATATTCATTTCCGCCTTCAGTGAGTCGTGGAACACGATGATGGAGCCGTCGCGTGTATATTTCTTTACATTTTTCAACACCTGTTCGGGTGTCATAAAACGGCTGTAATCGCGGGTGACCACATCCCACATCACCACGCTGTAGCCTGCTTTCTGCAGTTTCCTGTTCTGAGCTATACGCATATGTCCGTGGGGGGGGCGGAACAACCCTGAATGGATCAGTTCGCCTGCCCTGGCTGTGTTTGCCAGCAGCCGGGAGGTTTTACTTTTCCATCCCTGCAGATGGTGGAAGGTGTGATTACCCGTTGCATGTCCTCGCTCCAGCAGCTGCCGGTATAGTTTGGGATATTTACGTACATTGTCTCCCACGCAGAAGAAGGTAGCTTTCACCCTGTAGCAGTCGAGCAGGTCGAGCACCCAGGGCGTTACCTCAGGTATGGGACCATCATCGAAGGTGAGATAGACCGTTTTCCGGTCAGGAACGGTGATCCGCCACAGTGAGTCAGGATAGAGTATCCTGTAGAGCATGGGAGGCTGTTCAATTAGCATACGTACAATTTGTCTGATTGCGCATTGACATAGGTATGCAGCCCTGTCTGAGACAGGGCTGCATGCTTATGCTGATGATTATTCGGTTGATGTGCTGTACTGTTCCAGCAAGCGGGGGCTATATTTCTGCATCATCTGAAGTGCTTTTTGCATAGTCTCTTCTTCAGAAGTACGTGCCAGCGTATCTTCCGGAGAGATTGAATAGAATCCACGTACGGAGGTGTCGGTGATCTCCTTCAGGATGAGATCACCCACGTAGGAGATGCCCTGCGTGTAAAAGAACTGTGCACGCTGTAACAGGTCGTCGACCATCACATTATACCTCTCCTTGTCGTACTGCTGATAGATGGTTGTGACAAGCAGCATGGGGTTGATGTTGTTATAGACCACGTCGGAGAGCGTGCTGGATATCTGCATTGGTTTCAGCCGTGCAAACCAGTCGAGGTTGCCGTTGATCCTGTCGCTGATCTCCGAGATAATCGCCTCAGCCTTCTCTGTCTCACCCAGGCGGTAGTAGGCTCTCGCGAAGAGGAGGCCGTCGGTACCGTAGGGCACGGCGCTGGAGGGCATCATGGTGTTGGCTTTATCGATTGCTGCCAGTGCCTTCTCGTTCTCACCCTCTTCCAGCAGTGCATTCACCAGATGGGTGAAATAGAGGCGGAAGGTGGAGATCATTCTCCTGCTGGTTTCATCGAGGTAGATATCGGGATCTTCCTCCAGTCCACCCCAGCGGAACTTGTTCATCATGTTGTCATAAGCCGCTTCGGTGTTGACACCATTGCTGAGCGGTGTACCCGGCACCACCTGGTAGGTAAGCCCGTTGAGCGAGAAGTTGCTCTCCTGCAGGTTCATATAGAGGCCGGGCGTGATGGTGGTAGCGAAATGGATGGATCGCTGCCAGTTCTCATCATTGATATTGCTGAGCATCTCCAGGATCATCAGCTCCTGCCGGTAGACAGCCGATTTATCTTTCAGGTTGATGTGCATCTTGTTGCCCGGTCTGGCATGGAGTGCTTCCCAGTCCACGTTGGCGCTGTCCACATCGAGCACCAGCACATTACCCGGGATGATCTGTGTATCTCCAGTGCTGAACGGGTTGTTGGGCTTGCTGTTCTGCCCTGTTCGCAGGTTCTCCATCGTCTGCTTCAGTGAGAGGGTGTCTTTGAAAGCGTTGATATCGTAGTAGGAGCCGAATGATACAGGCGGAATATTGTTCTGGCGCAGCACGTTTTCAATCTCCTCTTTGGTGAGGACGAAGGCTGCCGAGCCCATCTCACCGTAATAAGCGGGTTGTGACCATTTGATGGGCAGCGGCTCCGACTCGTACGCAGGGCGCAGGAGCTGATCGACGTACCATTCTGTCTGCAGGAAGCTGAGGTTGGTCACCCGCACGTCGGTGCGGAACCCTTCGGTCTCCTGCACATACCAGAGAGGGTAGGTGTCGTTGTCGCCGTTGGTGAAGACGATGCCGTTGGGTCCGACACTGCTGAGGTAGTTCATCCCGGTATCACGTGCCAGCGTTCTGCCTGAGCGGTCATGGTCGTCCCAGTTCTGCGATGCCATCTGTATGGGCACCAGGAGTGCAGCTGCCGTGGCCACTGCCGTAGCGGTGGTGGTGTTCTTGATATATTTCCGCAGGAAGAGACTGATGCCGGCCACACCCATACCCACCCAGATGGAGAAGGCATAGAACGAGCCGGAGTAGGCGTAATCGCGTTCACGCGGTTCGAACGGCGTCTGGTTCAGATAGAGGATGATGGCCAGGCCGGTCATGAAGAAGAGCAGGAAGACGATAGCGAAGCTCTTGTATCCCTTCTCCTTCAGCCGCAGCTGATAGAGGATGCCGATGATACCCAGCAGCAGCGGCAGCATGTAATACTTGTTCCTCCCCTTGTTGTTGACAATATCGGGGGCGATATTGTCCTGGGGACCGAGACCCAGCACATGCTCATCGATAAAGGAAATACCGGTGATCCAGTTACCCGTGGTGATTCCCCCGTCACCCTGTATGTCGTTCTGTCGGCCGGAGAAATTCCACATGAAATAGCGCCAGTACATGTAATTGATCTGGTAGCTGAACATAAACCGCAGATTCTGCACAAAGGTAGGTTTCTGCGTCTGGTCGGTGACCCCTCCCCACCGTTCATATCCGAGGATATGATTCCGGAAGCTGGGGTTGTTGGGGTTGGAATGCATTCTTGGGAGAAGCATCGTGTTGGTATATTTATAGCTGCCTGAGGTTGTCTTCTCGTACCGGTCTTTCTGATCGGGTGAAGTCTTCAGTATACGGTTGTAGGCAGTGGTTTCATTGCCAATAATTGCCGATCCGTCAGCGTTGCGTGCAATCTTGGAGGCGTAGGTAGAGCCGTGAATAAGGGGTGTCTGGCCGTACTGTTCACGGTTCAGGTAGCTACCCAGCGAGAAGATATCTTCGGGTGAGTTGAGGTCGAGTGGGGTGTTGGCTCCCGAGCGGATGGGGATCAGGGCGTATGCGGAGAAGCCTACCAGGATGACCATCAGGCTCGACATGACCAGGTTGATGAACTGGACATTCAACTTCTTGTATTTAAACGCGAACCATCCTCCCACGGCGATCAGCAATAGCCATAGCCACACCCTGCCGCCGATGAAAAAGATGCCGGCAAGACCCACACTGAGAAAGAGTGCCGTGCGGGCCCTGGAATCGTTCTTTTTGTCTGACAGTGTCTCGAAGAGCCCCCATGCGATTGTTGCCACCAGGAGGATCAGGTAGACAAAGAGGCCTGTGTTGTAGGACATGCCGAGGCTGTTCACAAAGAAGAGCTCGAACCATCCGCCCACCTTGGTGAATCCGGGGATGATACCCCACATTAATATAATAATGAGTCCGAAGGAGACCAGCAATGAGAGCAATGCCCCTTTCCATGTGGCATTCTCATTTTTCCTGAAATAGTAGACCAGCACGATGGCCGGGATACAGAGCAGGTTAAGCAGGTGCACGCCGATAGATAATCCCATGATGTAGGCAATAAGCACGAGCCACTTGTCGGAATGTGGCTTGTCGGCGTTATCTTCCCATTTCAGAATCAGCCAGAAGACCAGTGCTGTGAGCATGGAGGAGAAGGCGTAGACCTCACCCTCAACAGCCGAGAACCAGAAGGTGTCGGAGAATGCATAGACAAGTGACCCCACCAGCCCGCTGCCGATTACGGCGATGGATTGTCCCACTGTCAGCCCGGGCTCATCCCTGCTTATCAGCAGCTTGCGTGTGAGGTGCGTGATGGTCCAGAAAAGAAAGAGAATGGTGAAAGCGCTCATCAGTGCCGACATGCCGTTGACCATTTTGGCCACCTGTGACGGATCCTGTGCCAGTTGTGTGAAGAGATTGGCTACCAGCATGAAGATGGGAGCACCTGGGGGGTGTCCTACTTCCAGTTTATAGGCGGAGGTGATAAATTCGCCACAATCCCAGAAACTTGCTGTGGGTTCAATGGTAAGCAGATAGACGATGGCTGCTACGGCAAACACGATCCAACCGGTGATGTTGTTGATTAGCTTGTATTTAAACATTCCTTTTTGTTGATTGAAGAGTCAAGGCATTTGCCTGAATCCTACAGATTTAATCCTAAATTTGGGCAAAGATACTGAAAACTCTCTATTCTGATTGGGTTTTTCGTTCCATTTTCAGATGAGGATATTAAAAATTGCAAAAAATGTAGTCATAAAGTAATTGTTGTAAAGATTGATTTGATTCATAGATCTCTTTTCCGGGTTCATTTGTTGTTAAATTATAGTTAAGAAATAGATATTGTGTTTAAAATCAGCGAAATATGTTTTATAACATGTTTTTGAATAAGAGGCTGATCTGTAATTTGTTACGTTTATTTGCTCTCATTTGACCGCTCAGAATCATTGAAAATATATTGCTTATAATTTGGAGAAGAAGTAATAAAAAGTTTACTTTGGAATCAATTAGGGAAAAAAATCAATAATTAAAAGGTCGTTTTCGTAATATTTCATTATTCATGGAGGTTACTTTAGTAATTCTAAAACCATCGGCAGTTCAACGTAAAATTCTGGGAGAGGTGATCAGCCGCTTCGAAAAAAAGGGAATTCAAATAGTGGGATTGAAGATGATGCAGTTAACCGATGAAACGCTTGAAGAACATTACGCACATTTAAAAGATAAACCATTTTTTGGCAGGATTAAAGATTCAATGCAGGCAAGCCCCGTTATTGTTATGGCTTTAAAAGGTCTTGATGCTGTGAATGTAGTACGAAAACTAACCGGAGTAACAAACGGAAGAGACGCGCAACCCGGAACCATCAGAGGTGATTATGGTATGAGTGTACAGGAAAACATCGTACACGCATCCGATTCTCCGGAAACAGCAGCGATAGAGTTGAAACGTTTTTTCTCAGACAATGAAATTTTTAATTATTCATCATTCCTTCTTCCCTATTTGTATGCAAATGATGAACTGTAAACAGTGCATTAATATTAGAAGTTGAAGAGTTATTTATTAAACAAGAGTCAGGAAAAAATGGATAAAAAACATTTTTTAGCTAAAGCAAGCGTTTTTTTGCCCGCGACCTTGATGTTTTTCACATTGAACGCATTTTCGCAATCAGCACCACTCACTCCCGATAACTCCAGATCGGAAGTGATACATAAACAACTACACAGTACCAGCTTAGGTGATCAGACGGGGTTATTTGCCGACGGATTGAAACTGAAGATGGATTTGTCTCTTCTTGATGAGGCAGAGGAGAGCCGCGAGGCATTTGATCCCAACGAGATACCCGCCGACGACATTTACGGCGGCATGTGGATGAACCGCAATGTGAACATTTACGGCAGCCTGAAGAACGCCCCCGATACCTTTATCGTAGATCTGGAGAACTTCACGATGCCTGCCGAAGGTCACATGACATCCAATTTCGGCAGAAGGGGCAGTCGCCGTTATCATTACGGCATTGATATCAAGGCACAGACCGGAGATACGATTTACGCCGCTTTTGACGGGAAGATCAGGGTAAAGCAATATGAAGGCCGGGGTTACGGCTATTATGTTGTGATACGCCACGTGAATGGCCTGGAGACTATATATGGTCATCTTTCAAAGTTCCTTGTGGATGAGAACGATTTTGTGCTGTCGGGACAGCCTATTGGTCTGGCCGGTAACACCGGTCGTTCATTCGGTTCGCATCTGCACTTTGAGACACGTTTCCTGGGCAAGCCCATCAATCCCAACTTTATCATCGATTTTGAGAACAAGGTTACCCACCGTGATGAGTATCTGGTAACCAATTCGAGTTACAAGAAGACGACCAGGAGCAGCTCGGTAAGGGTGGTGAGCAACTCATCCGCTTATAAGCAGGCAACCAACAGTACGAACAAATATGTTTCGGGAGATGTGAAGTACCACAGGATAAAGAGTGGTGATACCCTTGGCGCTATCTCCAAACGTTACGGCGTTTCTGTGAGCAGGATCTGTTCGATGAACAATATCTCTACCAGAACGACTTTGCGTGTAGGTAAGTCTATCCGTATTTCCTGAAAACGAACAACCGGCACAGAGAGAAAAGGTACAGGATCCAGGTCTTGCACCTTTTTTTTGTTTATCTTTGCACCGAATTTACGTTGAACAGATTATATGATTTCAGTATGGATGTTACCAGCAAGCAATTTGATGAAGTAATCGCTCTCTGCCGCGAAATATTCGCCAAGAAGCTCTCCGATTATGGTGCCTCATGGCGGATTCTCCGTCCCGAATCTGTTACCGATCAGATTTTTATCAAGGCAAACCGCATCCGTTCTCTTGAGTTGAAAAAAGAGAAGAGGGTGGATGAGGGTATCTTTCCCGAATTTATCGGTATTGTGAATTACGGTATCATCGGGCTGATTCAGCTGCAGTCGGGATATGCCGACACCATCGATATCTCTGCAGAGAAGGCGTTGGCGATGTATGACGGTTTTATTGCAGAGACCAAAGCGTTGATGAGCGACAAGAATCACGATTACGATGAGGCGTGGAGGAGCATGCGTGTAAGTTCGTACACCGATCTTATTCTGATGAAGATCTACCGCACTAAGGAGATAGAGAGCCATAACGGCGAAACACTGATCTCAGAGGGTGTTGATGCCAATTATAAAGATATGATCAATTATGCCATCTTTGGCCTGATCAAACTGCATTTTGACGCGTAAGAATTATGAGTTCAACAGATAAAACGGTCAAACTGCTGCTGGTGTTGTCCCGCATGATTGTGGGGGCGACATTTCTCTTTTCCGGCCTTGTGAAAGCTGTTGATCCGCTGGGGTTCACCTACAAGATACAGGATTACCTGATTGAGACAGGCCTGACGGTACTTTTTCCGCTGGCGTTGCCTGTGGCCCTGCTCATGGTGGTGGCCGAGTTCTCACTGGGTGCGCTTCTGCTGCTTGGGATCTACAGAAGATGGACCACGCGGATGACCACTCTCTTTATGCTCTTCTTCACCCCGCTCACATTGTGGATCGCCCTGACCAACCCAGTGGAGGATTGCGGTTGTTTTGGTGATGCGTTTATCATCAGCAACTGGCAGACATTCTTCAAGAACATCCTCCTCCTCGCCGGTGCCATTCTGCTGCTTGTCAGACGAAACAGGATGACACCGCTGTTCTCATCGCGGATGGCACCTGCTGCTGCACTCTTCACGCTTCTTTTCGTACTTCTTTTTGCGCTGCATAATCTCTACAGGCTGCCACTGTTCGACTTTCGCCCCTACAGGATCGGGGCGAGCATACCCCGGCAGATGTTCGTTGATCCGGAGCGGGCCGATGTGCTGGAGACGATCTTCATCTATGCAAAGGATGGTGAAGAGAAGGAGTTCACAGAAGAGAACTATCCATGGAATGATTCCACCTGGATCTTTGTGGATATGGAGACCCGCCTTGTGAAAGAGGGGGAGAAGCCGGCGATAGAGGATCTGGCCTTTGAGTCGTTGTACTTCGATGAAACAAGCGGCACCTGGCAGACAGGCGGTGAAATCACCGATAACATTCTTGCAGAACCATCCTACACGTTCCTGATGATAGCCTACTCGCTGGAGGAGATGAGCGGGCGGCATCTGGATCGATTCAGGGAGGTGAGCAGCTATGCATCGGAGCGGGGATATCCCTTCTGGCTCGTCACCTCCTCTGCAGCCAATGTGGTAGGGGCATGGGAAGAGGAGCATCAGACAGGCTTTCATTTCGCTCATGCCGATGAGCGAGAGCTGAAAACGATGATTCGCTCCAACCCCGGGTTACTGTTACTGAAGGAGGGTGTGGTGATCAACAAGTGGGACGACAGCAGGGTGCCCCGTGCCGACGGTTTGAACCTTCCTCCGGAGGAGTCTGATCTGGTGAAAATGAAAGATCCGAAAACAACCGGTGCCTTTCATTTGTTAATTACACTGCTCCTCTTCGTTCTGCCGCTGACACTCCTGCGATGGAGTGAGCGCCGGAGGACCGGAGAGGTGAAAGATATAGAACGATAATTAATTATTAATATAGGATTTTATGAGAAAAAACATTGTAGCAGGTAACTGGAAAATGAATATGAACCTGCAGGAAGGCCTTGAACTGGCCAAAGAGTTGAACGAAGCGCTGAAAGGCAAAACGGTGAATTGCGATGTGGTTATCGGCACACCTTTTATTCATCTGGCTACTGTTGCAGCCACCGTCGATACTTCAAGGATTGGTGTTGCAGCGCAGAATTGTGCCGATAAGGTGTCGGGTGCCTACACCGGCGAGGTGTCAGCGGCGATGGTTGCATCTACAGGAGCGAAGTATGTGATCCTGGGACACAGTGAGCGCAGGGCCTATTACCACGAAACAGCGGAGACGCTGAAAGCGAAGGTGACGCTGGCGCTTGACAACGCGCTAACCCCCATCTTCTGTATCGGAGAGGTGCTGGAGGAGAGAGAATCGGAAAAGCACTTCGATGTGGTGAAATCGCAGATTGAGGCATCGCTCTTTGATCTCCCTGCAGAGGCGTTCGGCAAGATCGTGCTGGCTTACGAACCGGTGTGGGCTATTGGCACAGGCAAAACAGCCACGGCAGCACAGGCACAGGAGATGCATGCATTCATTCGCTCAACCGTGGCGCAGAGGTATGGTCAGGAGGTCGCCGACAATACATCGATCCTGTATGGCGGGAGTGCCAATGCATCGAACGCGAAAGAACTCTTCTCCAATCCTGATGTGGATGGCGGACTTATCGGAGGTGCTTCACTGGCAGTAGATAAGTTCATGCCGATCATTGAGGCTTTTTGACCGATTAACAGAAATTCACCACAGATTCAGACCGAATCTGTGGTATTTCTTTATCTTTGCATAAAAAAAGATGAAATTATCTCCATACATCATGGCCTTTCTGCTGCTGTTGTCATTCATCCCGACCAGCACCTACTCACAGGCCAGCACACAAAGGAATGAGATTCTGAACGAACTTAATTCCGATGTTCCGGGTAAGGGGCGCGTGGCGGTCTACGAAGATGAAAGCATCAAAAATGTGCTGGGCCGTTCGATGGCACCTCCCAGGAGGGTCTATTCCACCGCTGACGGAACGGCGCAGTATCACAAGATGCGTGGTTACAAGATACAGGCATTCTCCGGGAACAACCAACGTACCTCCAAGAATGAAGCCTACTACAAGCAGGGTCTCATCAACTCCTCCTTCCCCCAGCATGAAACGGTGGTACTGTTTGAATCGCCCTTCTGGCGGTTGCGTGTCGGCAATTTTGAAGGAAGAGAAGATGCGGAGGTGGCATTGAAAGAGATCAGACAGTCATTCCCTTCATTTGGTAAGGAGATGTATATTGTTGTGGATGAAGTGAAGATCCCGATAAATCAGACCTCCAGAGATCTGGATTAAGGTCATTAACAGTAGTGATAGAGATGTCTCCAAAAGAATTAGAGCAGAACAGGTTGCTGATAGCGGACCATATGAGTGATATCCTCTCGCTGCTGGGTGAGGACGGAGAGCGTGAAGGACTGGTGAAGACACCTGTCCGTGTGGCCAAAGCAATGCAGTATCTTACCAGAGGCTACTGGCAGGATCCGGAAGAGATCCTCCGTTCAGCCCTGTTCAAAGAGAACTACCGGCAGATGGTGATAGTGAAAGATATTGATCTCTTTTCGATGTGTGAGCATCACATGCTGCCCTTCTTCGGAAAAGCGCACGTGGCCTATATACCCGATGGATATATCACCGGCCTGAGTAAGATTGCACGTGTGGTGGATGTCTTTGCCCGGCGGTTGCAGGTGCAGGAGCGGCTGACCACTCAGATTAAAGAGTGCATTCAGAATACACTCAACCCCATGGGGGTGATGGTGGTGATTGAAGCGCAGCACATGTGTATGCAGATGCGGGGTGTAGAGAAGCAGCACTCTGTCACCACCACATCCGATTTCACCGGTGTTTTCCGCGAGCAGAGAACGCGCGAAGAGTTCATCAACCTGATCAAATAGGTGTTACACCTTCTTTCTTATCAGGTGTTACGCTTTTTTCGTCATCCTTTTGCGGTCGTTCTCATCAAGGAATATTTTCCTGATACGCATATTCTTGGGTGTCACCTCCACGTATTCATCCTCCTTGATATACTCCAGGGCCTCCTCGAGACTGAAAATGACGGGCGGTGCCAGCTGTGCCTTGTCATCCGTACCGGAAGCACGCACATTGGACATTTTCTTTGACTTGGTGACGTTGACCACCAGGTCGCCCTCCTTGCTGTGTTCTCCCACGACCTGTCCCTGATAGATGTCGGTCTGCGGGTGAATGAAGAAGCGGCCTCTGTCCTGCAGCTTGTCGAGCGCATAAGCAAAAGCATTCCCCGATTCGCCGGCGATGATTGATCCATTCTGCCTCTTCTCGATGACTCCTTTCCAGGGTTGATACTCCAGAAAGCGGTGTGCCATGATGGCCTCGCCGGCAGAGAGAGTGAGCACGGTGTTGTTCAGACCGATGATACCGCGTGAAGGGATGATGAACTCCATGTGCATCCGGTCGCCCTTGCTTTCCATGGTGAGCAGCTCCCCCTTGCGGCGGGTGATGACATCGATGATTTTGCTGGCCGATTCTTCAGGCAGATTGACGGTGAGCTGCTCAATTGGTTCGCAGTTCTCGCCACCGATCTGTTTGATGATCACCTGTGGTTGTCCCACCTGCAGCTCATATCCTTCGCGACGCATGGTCTCGATCAGCACCGAGAGATGCAGCACGCCGCGGCCAAAGACGATCCATGAGTCGGAGTTCTCCGTTGCTTCCACACGCAGCGCCAGGTTTTTGTCCAGCTCATGCATCAGCCGGTCGTAGATATGACGCGAGGTGACATACTTGCCATCTTTGCCGAAGAAGGGTGATGTGTTAATAGTGAACATCATTGACATGGTGGGCTCATCGATGGCGATAGGGTCCAGCGGCTGGGGATTCTCCAGGTCGGTGATGCTGTCGCCAATATCAAATCCCTCGATACCTACCAGTGCGCAGATATCGCCTGAGGCCACCTCTTCCATCTTGCTTCTTCCCAATCCTTCAAACACATTCAGCTCTTTGATGCGTATCTTTTTGATGCTTCCGTCGCGTTTGCAGAGCGCATAATCCTTGTTCATGCGGATCGTTCCGCGGTGTACACGTCCCACGGCGATACGACCCACATAGTTGGAGTAATCGAGTGAGGTGATCAGCATTTGTGGTGTACCTTCCAGCACATTGGGTGCCGGGATATGCTTGACGATAGCGTTGAGCAGGGGGATGATGTTGTCGGATGGTTTCTTCCAGTCGTCGGACATCCAGCCCTGTTTGGCTGAACCATAGATGGTGGGGAAGTCCAGTTGTTCTTCTGTCGCATCGAGGCTGAACATCAGGTCGAACACCTTCTCCTGCACCTCTTCGGGGCGGCAGTTGGGTTTGTCCACCTTGTTAATGACCAGGATGGGTTTCAGACCTATCTCCAGTGCTTTCTGCAGTACGAAGCGTGTCTGCGGCATCGGCCCCTCAAAGGCATCCACCACCACCAGGCATCCGTCGGCCATGTTCAGTACCCTTTCAACCTCTCCCCCGAAATCGGCATGGCCCGGGGTGTCAATGATATTTATTTTAATATCATTATACCGTATGGAGACATTTTTTGAGAGGATGGTGATACCCCGCTCACGTTCAAGGTCGTTGTTGTCGAGGTAAAGATCTTCTGTTGGCTGGTTGTCCCTGAACAGGTGACCGGCCATCAACATCTTGTCCACCAGTGTGGTTTTGCCATGATCAACGTGAGCGATGATGGCGATATTACGAATATTCTGCATAAAACAATCTTTTAGGGGCGCAAAGATACGATTTTTCAGGCGAATAATTGTTTGATTGGAGATCTTTATTGTTGTACAACCTGTTAAATCGTGTAGAATCGATGCAGATGCTCTTTTTCATTTGTGATGAAAGGGTTGTTTTGCTATCTTTGTGGCACAATTAAGAACGATTATTCAAAGCAAAAAGTTACATGCATATAGGTAAATTTCTCTCAGTGATGGTGATCTGTTTCCTCGCAGGAAATTTCGTCCCCGGCCAATCAGCAGCCATGGCTCAGGAGCCGCCAATGTCGGTCAGCGATGTAATTATAGAAGATCCTGATGTGATTCCTATGTACACAGGCGGGTCGGGAGAGATGCACCGTTTCATTGCCAACACGCTGCGGTATCCGTCTGATGCTGTTGAACGTGAAGCACAGGGGCTGGTTGTTTATACCTTTGTAGTGGAGAAGGACGGGACACTCTCCAACTTCAAGATGATCCACAATGCCGATTCGCTTCTGAACGAGGAGGCGCTGCGTATCCTTAAGCAGATGCCCCCCTGGCGTCCTGCAAGATTCAAGGGTGAGATTGTGCGCTCCGAGAGTTATGTCCCCATGTATTTCAAGCTGAATAAAAATGCACGGGCATCCACCACCGCTACCAGGCCATCCTCCTCAGCCACTGCCAGGGCTTATGCCAAGACAGACATGGAGATCGTGGAAAACAGTGATATCTATACGATCGTGGACAAGATGCCTGAATATTCCAACGGAACTACAACGCTGGGGCAGTTTATCTCGCACAACATACGTTATCCGCAGGAAGCACGTCAGGAGGGTATTGAAGGGCGCATTCTCTGTTCTTTCATTGTCACCGCCGATGGTGCCATCACCAACATAGAGGTGGTGGATGGCTTGCATCCCCGGCTGGATGATGAGGCTGTGCGGGTGCTCGGACTGATGCCGCGATGGATTCCCGGTGAGAACGGAGGTGAGAAGGTGAACGTGAAATGTCTACTGCCCATTGATTTCACCATCGATGAGGATCCCATCCCACCGCTGACGAGCAATGATTAGGAGATGATTTGCGTGTGCTGATCGCTGAAGAGGTTTGAAGCGACAATGCTAGAGAGAGCTGCGGGTATTCCGCAGCTTTTTTAATTCAACGCAAGAAGAAAGGTACGCATACCTGAATCGGTGTTGATAAAGAGCCGGAAAGGGATGGCAGCCTCATTGCTTCCATTGCGAAGGCCCTGCAGTGAGAAAGAGGCATACATTGTCTGCGGGTAACCGCGCGGGTCGTTGTTGCGGGAGTGGCTGAACCAGAGGTCGACCGAGGAAGATGACGGGTCACGCAAGAGGGAAACCTGGTGTGGCTCGCTATGGTACTCTGTTTCCAGGATCATGTTCAGGTAGTTGCCGCCTACCCAGACGCTCAGGATCTTCACCGGATCGCCGCTGTACTGTTCAGGAAAACCGTCTGTCCGGATCATGTCTGTGAAAATATCGGTGACACGCCTTATACGTATGGTGTCACCCTGAAGCGGGGTATAGTTGAGTATCACTCTTTGCCCCTCCTTCCCCCTGTAGTCATCCGGTTTCTCCGGGATCACTTTCCGGTTGTTATCCAGACGGAAATGATAGCTTGCTCCCTCTTTTATCAGCGTGGCAAAATCGACCAGATAATTATCCATTCGTTCCGGTTCCTTCTCACATCCTGCCACGAGCAGGAAAAGTAAAGAGAGCCACAGAACAATAATCACTCTTCTCATCTATTCAGGAAAGTGTGGCTAAGTTGTTTCTGACAGTGTTGCCATACATCTCTGTCATTTTTTCACGCAGATAATCATCGTCTCTCGCGGGAATATCTATTTTTTCGATCTGTGCGCTCAGGTAGTCTTCGAACTGCTGACGATCCTCATCGGTATACTCCGCTGCGAACTTTCTGGTGCCGGTCATCATGTCGTATGCCACATAATTGAAAGGGAAAAAGGTGTAGTTGCGGTAGATCTCCTGATCGATGATGGAGGCCACCTTCTCTAATTTTTCTTTTCTGCCACTGTCGGCAGAGATGTAGCTTATGGCAGTGTTGATGCTGTTGCCGAAGTGAAAATTCACCCTTCCTTTGTTGCCTGTGATGCCGACGGTCATGTTCTCGATATCATCCGTATTGCTTTTTTTATAGTGCGGGTTGTCCCGCTTCAATTGATACTCTTTGGCTTTCAGATAGTCACACGGGTCAATCTCATAGGAGATGGAGAGCGGGATGATGTTCAGCTCCCGCAGTGTCTCCAGCGGGTGGTTGCTGTTGTGTAGTGTGAGCATCTTCAGGAGGCTCACCTGTGTCTTGTCGTCAGAATCCTTGGCGCGTCCTTCGCGCTGGGCTATCCAGACCGATTGGTTTCTGTTCGTCACTGTATCGTGGATATAGTCGGAGAGATGTTTGGATACCTCCAGCATCTGACGTACCGAGACACCCCTTTTCACGATAAAACTTTTGTTGATGCGTACCAGTTTCTCTATCCAGGGATAGATTAACAGGTTGTCACCGATAGCTATCTCCGTGGTTGGTCTCACCTTGTCGAACATCAGGATGTTAAAGAAGGCGGCGTCAAGCACAATGTCACGATGGTTGGAGATGAAGAGGTAGCTTTTGCCGTTCTCGATCTTCTCCCAGTCTGTCCCTTTCATCTCCACGGTGGTTTTGCCGATGAGATGCTTCATCAGGGGGTAGATGATTGATCGCTGGAAATCCTCTTTCGTTTTACAGGAGGAGAGGGTAGCGGCGAACTGCTCCCAGGCGACGGGTTTAATAAACGACTCAACCGTCCGTTTGAAATATTCATCGGAAAGGAGCTGGGCGATGGTCTCCGGCACCTCGCTGTCCAGCAGCGGGCGAATATCGTCGTAGAGTCTGGTTGTTGCTGTTTCCATCATCAAGCTTTTTATTGATTTAAAGATGTTTAATTGCTGTTGCTTTTATGAATGGTGTTTCAATGATATCTGTCAGGATGTCCGTCATCGATAATCCTGCTGCAGCCACCTGCTGCGGGATAAAGCTGGTGGGAGTCATACCGGGGGTGGTGTTCACCTCCAGCAGTACCGGTCTGTTGTCTGAAAGGATATAGTCGGCACGCACAATACCCCTGGCACCTATGAGCCGGTAGATGCGTTCTGTCTCCTTCTGAATGGCGAGGGTGATCTCTTCGGGAAGACGCGCCGGTGTGATCTCCTCCACCTCTCCGTGGTACTTGGCATTGTAGTCGAAGAACTCATTTGAGGAGACCACCTCTGTCAGGGGGAGCACGCTGAAGCCTTTCCATGTAGCAAAACAACCACATGTCACCTCCGTGCCTGAGATGAAGCACTCAATAATCACCTCCGGGGCTTCCTGAAAAGCCTCCACTATAGCGCTCTGCAGTTGTGAGGGCTCTTTTACTTTCGTGGTGGCAAAGCTCGATCCTCCGACGTTGGGCTTTACGAAGAGCGGTAGTCCCAGCTGCGCGATGATCTCCCCGGTGAGGTACTCTTCGTTTTTTCTCAGGATGACAGAGCCGGCCACCTCAATCCCGAAACCCTTCAGGTAATTGTTACAGGTATATTTATTGAATGTAAGTGCTGATGCCAGCACGCCACAGTTGGAGTAGGGGATACCGAGCATATCGAAATAGCCCTGTAGGGTGCCGTCCTCACCTGGGGTGCCGTGGATGGTGATATAGGCAAAATCGAACAGGATATGCTGATTATCCGCCACGAAGCTGAAATCATTCTTGTCGATAGGGAAGGTTGTGCCGTTATGCGCCACTTCCCATGCCCCGCGATCGATCATCACCCTGTATATATTGTACCTCTCCTTGTCGATGAAGGAGCAGATGCCGGCAGCACTCATCTCTGAAACCACTTTTTCAGATGAGTAGCCTCCCCAAATAATTGCAATATTTTTCTTCATTTCAGCCTGATCTGGTTATCTGATCATCTATATCTCTCTCGATGCAGTGTATGCCCGCCATCTGTTGATCACCGCCTGCATATCATCCGGTATATCGCTCTCCAGATAGATCTCCTCCTTTGTTTTTGGATGGATGAACCCCAGTGTGCGGGCATGCAGACACTGACGGGGACAGAGGGAGAAGCAATTATAGACAAATTGTTTGTATTTTGCAAAGTGGGTACCCCGGAGCACCTCATGGCCGCCGTAACGTGCATCATTAAAGAGCGGGTGTCCCAGCTGTTTCATGTGTACGCGTATCTGGTGAGTCCGTCCTGTCTCCAGCCGGCACTGCACCAGCGTGACATAGCCAAACCGTTCCAGTACCGTGTAGTGTGTGACCGCTGTTTTACCGTAATCACCATCGGGGAAGACGCGCATCATCAGCCTGTCTTTAGGGTCGCGGCCAATATTGCCCTCAATGGTGCCGCTCTCTTCAGCCACGTTTCCCCATACCAGCGCTACGTAGTAGCGTTTGGTCTCTTTCCTGTAGAACTGCGCCGAGAGAAGCGTCTTGGCTTCGGGTGACTTGGCCACCAGCAGCAGGCCGGATGTGTCTTTGTCTATCCTGTGAACAAGCCCCAGCCTGGGATCATCGAGGTCGACGATGTTATCCTGTTGCAGGTGATACGCCACCGCATTGACCAGTGTTCCGCTGTAGTTACCGTGACCGGGGTGTACAACCATCCCCGCCGGTTTGTTGATGACCATCAGTTCATCGTCTTCGTAGACGATATTCAGCGGGATATCCTCTGGTATGATCTCCAGCTCACGCCGTGGCCTGTCCATCACGATCGAGATCACATCGAGCGGTTTCACCTTGTAGTTCGATTTCACCGGCAGGTCGTTCACCAGGATGCAGTTTGCCTCTGCAGCCTGCTGGATCCTGTTCCTCGAGATGCCCTCTATCCGTACGGACAAAAATTTATCGATTCGCAGCTGGTTTTGTCCTTTATCGGCTACAAATCGATAGTGTTCATACATTTGTTCCTTGTCGGGGGATTCCTCTGTCAACTCGTCATCCTCGTCCGGCAAAAAGTCTATATCGTCTAATAATTTATCAATCACTAAGTTATTTGTTAGAAAAATGAATTGTCTATCTCTCCCTCATCCGCCGGTTGCATATTGTTGCCGTGCTCTATCTGTCCCGGCGGTACAATGTATTCATTATTTATACTTAGCGAATCGGCAAGCACGCCGCTGGTTACAACCAGTGTCAGTGGTGCGCCGGCAGGTATCTTTTCTTCGGGGCTGAGTGTTTTACCTCTGTATTTCACCGCCACCACCAAACCGGAATACTCAGAAGGTACCTCCTCTATCGTCATCTGGGTGAATCCCATTGAGTTCAGCAATGCGGTAGCCTGACGGGTGGAGTAGTCTACCAGCCCGGGGACGGCGACCTGCTGGGGGCTAACGGAATAGATTGTGATATAGATGGCACGGCCCTCCTTAACTTTGTTGCCGCTCTTGGGTGTCTGATCCATGATGGCGCCGGGAACGGCATCGCGGTGGTAAATGGAGTCAACCACCGCGGCATGCAGGCCTTTGGATTTCAGGATTGTGTTTGCCTCTTCCACCTGAAGCCCTTCAAGTGCGGGTACCACTACATTCTGTCCATGCTTGGTGTAGATGTTCAGGAAAAACAGTGCCAGCAGTATAAGGAGGAGACCGCTAACAATAATGATCAGCAGATTTTTCAGGATGCTGTTACCAAAAATAAATTTCTTTGTCTGTTTTTTGCTCATAACATTCGATCGTATAAGTGCATAACCTTACCGGATACAAAAATACAAAAAAAATAATAGAGAGTGGGGCAGGAATGGAAAAAGAGAGGTGAAAGCGTCAAATAGGGACAATATTGTACAAACAAAAAACAGGAATAGGGGGAAAGCCCTGTTCCTGTTTCTTCCGGAAATATCTTATGATTAATATTCGTCGGATACCGTCAATCTTGCCCTGCCTTTGGCACGACGAGATGCAAGCACTTTTCTTCCGTTTTTAGAAGCCATTCTGGTACGGAAACCGTGTTTGTTTTTTCTCTTTCTGTTAGAGGGTTGGAATGTTCTTTTCATCTGATTATATTATTTCTGTTGTTATCATTCTTTATTTACGGGGTGCAAAAATAGGAAAAATATTTCAATACACCAATAGAAGCAGGGTAAAAAAACTTTTTTTCTTCTTTTTACCATATATAAAAGGGGGGGGAAAGAATTTAAGCAATTTGTGTAAAAAAAGTTTTGTGCTTTCGGAAAAAGGTTCTATATTTGCACCCGCAATTTAGATATCAAAATATTTAAATGGGGTCAACGCCCGAACAGGGCCCATTCGTCTATCGGTTAGGACGCAAGATTTTCATTCTTGAAAGAGGGGTTCGACTCCCCTATGGGCTACATAATATATATAAGAATTAATTATAGGCGTCAATAAAATGGCAAATCACAAATCATCAGAAAAAAGAATCAGACAAACCAAGGTGCGTCGTATAAGCAACAGGTATGCATCTCGTACCACGAGAGGACAGGTTCGTAAATTACGTGCAACAACAACCAAAGAGGAAGCTCAGAAGTTGTATCCCGCGGTTTGCTCTATGTTGGACAAGCTGGCAAAGAAGAATATTATTCACCAGAATAAAGCCAACAACCTGAAGTCGAAATTAGCTACTCACGTGAACAGCCTGAGCTGATTTCTGTGCAACCAAACTCATACAGAGAGCCGGGCAGATATGTCCGGCTTTTTTGTTCTGCTATATCCCGCCATCGGTGATGAGGCAACAGGTGGGGGGGGAGATGAATAATTAAAAACAACCACAGATATGATCAAACATTTGGTAATGTTTAAGCTGGCCGGTGAGGCAGAGGGACTGTCGGCGGCAGAGAATGCCCTGCTTATAAAGGAGAAGCTGGAGGCGTTGAAGGGTGTGATCCCCCAGATCCGCAGCATGAAGGTGTGGGTGAACCATGCGGAGGCATCGGGTGACAACTGCGATATCCTGCTCGACAGCGAGTTTGATACGCTTGAAGATCTGCAGGCCTATGCGGTGCATCCTGCGCATCTGGAGGTGGGGGCATATGTCGTGAAAGTGAGGACCGCCAGGGCTGCGATCGATTATGAGCTCTGATGCGAAGGGGGGGCGCATCACGATGGTACAGGCGGACGGGTAGTCCGCTTTTTTTTTGCTTCAACAGCTGCAGGAGCGTTGCTAAAAAAAGCGGAAAAGGGTTGCAGTTGAGGCGAATTTTTCGTATATTTGTTCGATTTTAAAAGATCTTTTTATGCCGTTGTAAGGCGCTAATTCATAGAGATATTTAATAACTATTGAAAGAAATGTCAGAAGAAGAAAAAATTTTAGCCAGCGGGAGTTATTCCGCGCAAAATATCCAGGTGCTCGAGGGGCTTGAAGCCGTGCGTAAACGTCCGGCGATGTATATCGGGGATACCAGCGAAAAGGGTCTTCATCATCTGGTGTATGAGGTGGTGGATAACTCCATCGACGAAGCACTTGCCGGCTATTGTACGGAGATCAATGTCATCATCAACGAAGATAATTCCATTACTGTTAAAGATAACGGGCGCGGTATCCCGGTTGATTATCACGAGAAGGAGAAGAAATCAGCGCTGGAGGTTGTGCTCACGGTGCTGCACGCCGGAGGTAAGTTCGACAAGGGGTCTTACAAGGTCTCAGGAGGACTACATGGTGTGGGTGTCTCCTGTGTGAATGCCCTCTCCATCTATCTGAAAGCCGAGGTTCACAAGAACGGGAAGATTTATATGCAGGAGTACTCGCAGGGTAAGCCTAACGCGAATGTGGAGATCGTTGGTGAAACAAAAGAGAGCGGAACGGTGATCACCTTCAAGCCGGATGATATAATCTTCACGGTCATGGAGTACCGATACGATATTCTGGCTACCCGCCTTCGCGAGCTGGCTTTCCTGAATGCCGGCCTCACGCTGACACTCACAGATTTGCGTACAACGAGGGAGGACGGATCGCATAAAGCAGAGCGCTTTTTCTCTGAAACGGGACTGGAGGAGTTCGTTCGTTATATCGACAAGAACAAGGATACGCTCATCCAGACACCTATTCACATCGTTACGGAGAAGAACGGTATCCCCATTGAGATCGCGATGACCTACAATGATACCTACAACGAGAATATCTTCTCCTATGTGAACAACATCAACACCATTGAGGGTGGGACGCACCTCACCGGTTTCCGGAGAGGGTTGTCGCGTACACTGAAGAAATATGCCGAAGACTCCAAGCTGCTCGATAAGGTGAAGGTGGAGATCAGCGGTGACGACTTCCGCGAGGGGCTCACTGCTGTGCTCTCGGTGAAGGTAGCTGAACCGCAGTTTGAGGGAAAAGCCAAAACGAAGCTGGGCAATACCGAAGTAATCGGCGCTGTGGATCAGGCTATTGGAGAGGCATTAAAATATTACCTCGAGGAACATCCCAAGGAGGCCAGGGTGATTGTGGAAAAAGTTATTCTCGCCGCTACAGCACGTCAGGCGGCGCGCAAGGCACGGGAAATGGNNCAGGAGCCTCAGTTTGAAGGACAGACCAAGACCAAGCTGGGTAACAGTGAGGTGATTGGTGCTGTGGACCAGGCTACAGGAGAGGCGTTGAGGTACTACCTGGAGGAGCATCCGAAAGATGCCAGAATGATAGTCGATAAAGTGATACTTGCTGCCACAGCCCGTCAGGCGGCCCGCAAAGCCCGCGAGATGGTACAGCGCAAATCGCCCCTCTCGGGTGCGGGGCTGCCCGGTAAGCTGGCCGACTGCTCCAGTAAAGATCCCATATTAAGTGAGTTGTTCCTCGTGGAGGGTGACTCTGCCGGTGGTACTGCCAAGCAGGGCCGTAACCGCATGTTCCAGGCGATCCTTCCACTTCGCGGGAAGATACTCAACGTGGAGAAAGCGATGCCGCACAAGGTGCTGGAAAGTGATGAGATCAAGAACATCTATACCGCCCTGGGGGTCACCATTGGAACAGAAGAAGATTCCAAGGAGCTGAACATTAAAAAGCTGAGATACCACAAGATTATCCTGATGACTGACGCGGACGTGGATGGCAGTCATATCGATACGCTTATCCTTACTTTCTTTTTCCGATACATGCGTCCGCTCATCGAGAACGGTTATGTCTATATTGCCACACCACCGCTCTACCTGTGCAAGAAGGGTAAGGCAGAGGAGTATTGCTACAATGAGCGACAGAGGCTGGATTTTATTGAGAAGTATGCCGACGGAAATGAGAACGCGGTCCACACGCAACGCTACAAGGGTCTCGGAGAGATGAACGCCGAGCAGCTCTGGAATACGACGATGGATCCTAAGAACCGTCTGTTGAAGCAGGTGACGATTGAGAATACCGCAGATGCGGATATCATCTTTACCATGCTCATGGGTGAAGAGGTGCCACCACGACGTGAATTTATTGAGGAGAATGCAACCTATGCCAACATAGACGCGTAATCGTAAAGTGATCCTTATGTAATGAAGCGGCCACCTCACATTAAAACCAGTGATAAAGCGGTCATTCTTTCCCCCGCGGGAAAGATTGACGCTTCTGTGGTGCATGAGGCGGCAGCGGTGCTGGAAGGGTGGGGATTGCATACGGTGATTGGTGATCATGCGATAAGTGAGCAGGGTCGATACAGCGGCTCTGTGGATGCGCGTCTCTGCGATCTGCAGAAGGCTTTTGACGATCCGGAGGTGAAGGTGATCCTCTGCTCCCGGGGCGGGTATGGTGTTGTTCACCTGCTCAGTGACCTGGATTTTACAGGGATCAGGGCCAATCCCAAATGGGTGATCGGTTATAGTGATATTACCGCCCTCCATGCTGCGTTGCAACTTAATGGCATCGCCTCTATCCATGGGCCCATGGCGAAACATTTCTCCGATGAGGGAGCTGAGGACCTCTCTGTTCAGTACACCAAAAGCATCATATCCGGGCATGCGGTGGATTATTATTTCCCGGTAACAGGGGAAAAGATGCTGAACAGGAGTGGTGAGGCTGGAGGGAGACTTTTCGGAGGCAACCTCTCTGTTTTCTGCAGTATCCTGGGAACGAGATACGCCAGGATCCCCCGCAATGGCATCCTCTTCATAGAAGATATCGGTGAAGCACCATACAAAACCGACCGGATGATTCATCAGCTAAAGCTGGCTGGAGTGTTTGAGCGCATCAGCGCACTTATTGTCGGGCAGTTCACCGATTATGAGGAGGATGAGCAGATGTATGACAATTTACAACAATCGATCTTTAATGTGGTGAAAGATGATGCTTTCCCGGTCTGTTTTAATTTTCCCGTGGGGCACGTAAAACAGAACTACCCCCTCATTATGGGTGCCACCGCTTCATTGCGCGTTGCAGATACTTTTATTTCATTCACACAAAAAAAATAATTACCCACCTACAGGATGACGATCAGTACAGAACTATTATTGCTTGCAGGCTCAGTTTTATTTTTTATCAGCATGCTGGTAGGCAAGGCGGGGCATCGTTTCGGTGTGCCAGTGCTGTTGCTCTTCCTTATCGTGGGGATGGTCTTCGGGACGGATGGTTTCGGACTGGTCTTCGAGAACATACAGACAGCCCATACCATCGGCACACTCAGTTTATGTATCATTCTCTTCTCGGGTGGTCTGGATACGAAATTCTCGGAGATCAAACCGGTCATTGCCCCGGGGGTGCTCCTTGCCACACTGGGTGTTTTCCTCACGGCACTGTTCACCGGTCTTTTCACCTGGTGGTTGTCCGGACGAATGCTGCCGTCGCTCGGCCTGGGATTACTTGCCGCAATGCTGCTGGCATCCACCGTCTCTTCCACCGATTCGGCATCCGTATTCGGTATCCTACGATCAAAAGGTGTGGTTCTTAAAAACAACCTGAGGCCATTGCTGGAGATGGAGAGTGGGAGTAACGACCCGATGGCATATATGCTCACCATCATGTTCATGGGCATCCTCCAGTCGGGCAATGAGCCTAATTTCTTCATGGTGCTGCTGAATATTACGGTGCAGCTCTCCATAGGTGCCCTGCTTGGTTATTTCCTGGGGAAAGCGGCAGTCTCGATCATCAATCGCATCCGGATGGACAACGCCTCGCTCTATCCGATCCTGTTGTTGATTCTGGGAATTTTTGTCTTTGCTGCCACCTACTATCTGAAAGGTAACGGTTATCTGGCAATCTATATCGCAGGGCTGGTGATCGGCAACTCCAAGTTCGTACATAAGCGCACCTCCATGAAGTTTATGGATGGTTTTGCCTGGATGAGCCAGATCCTGCTGTTCCTCACACTGGGACTGCTGGTCAATCCGGCTGAGCTGTTTGAGGTAATCATCCCCGCAACGCTGATCGCCTTTTTTATGATCTTTGTGGCCCGTCCCCTCTCTGTATTCATGTCCCTCACACCCTTCAGGAATATCCGCATCAAGGATAAGCTCTATGTCTCGTGGGTGGGCCTGAGAGGTGCCGTGCCCATTATCTTCGCCATCATGCCCCTGGCAGCGGATATACCCAATGCAAGATGGATCTTTAATATTGTTTTCGTGATTACCATCATCTCTCTGCTGGTACAGGGCACCTCGCTGCCCCTCGTGGCCAAGTGGCTGAAGCTGGCAGATAAACCATCGAAGTTTAAAGCGTTTGAGGACTTCGATGTGGAGTTTTCCGAAGAGATCAAATCGGCCATGACGGAGATTGAAATCACGGAAGAGACATTGAAATATGGTAAGAACCTGATTGAGATGCCGCTGCCCGACAAAACGCTGGTGGTGATGGTGAAACGGGAGGAGCAGTTTTTCGTGCCTACGGGGCAGACACTTCTCTACGCCGGTGACAAGCTATTGGTGATTTCGGACGATGAGGATGCACTGCGTGAGACCTACACCAATATGGGAATATATAACTTCACCTATCAGCGGAACAAGTAGTTGGGAGGGATTGAGAACGAATGAATCAGATTGACAAACAATAGAGGGATGAAAAGAGCAGGGATGTTTTCACTTATAGTTGCGCTGACAGCAGGCATGCTGCTTACGGTGCTTACGGTGTCGTGTAACTCCTGTCAGTCGGCCAGGAGCATCGCTGTGGCGGAGCCCTACCTGCAGCAGTCTCCCGATTTCAATGCCGACAGTGCCTATCGTTTTGTGGAACAGCAGGTGGCTTTCGGCCCGAGGGTGCCGGGAACAGCGGCACACAGTGACTGTGGCGATTGGCTCGCGGAAAAACTGATGTCGTTTGGTGCGCAGGTGGTCCAGCAGCGTGCCGACATCACCCATTATGACGGGCGCAATCTGCCGATACGCAATATCATAGGAAGTTATCAACCTGCATTGGAGAAGAGAGTACTGCTCTTTGCCCACTGGGATTCACGTCCTTTTGCCGATGAAGAGAGTGATGAAGAGAGACAGCGGCAACCCATTGCGGGTGCCGATGATGGTGCCAGCGGGGTGGGGGTGCTGCTGGAGATAGCCCGTCAGTTGCAGTTGCAGCCGGCCGGGGTGGGTGTGGACATCATCTTCTTTGACCTGGAAGACTGGGGGCAACCCTCGTTCGACACGCAGATGGTGGAGGGAGACTGGTGGTGTCTCGGGTCGCAGTACTGGGCCGAGCATCCACACAATGACGATTATAAGGCTGCTTACGGTATCCTGCTGGATATGGTAGGCTCACCCAACGCCACCTTCCTGAAGGAGGAGTACTCGGTACACTATGCCCCGGGTGTGGTGGAGAAAGTATGGAGCACCGCTGCCAGGCTGGGTTACGGCAGCTATTTCCCTCCTCATCGGGGAGGGTACATCACCGACGATCATCTGCCGGTGAACCGGCAACAGAGAGCGCCCAGCATCAATATCATCAACCTGAAGAGGGATACCCCCACCGGGTTCGGTCCCCACTGGCATACGTTGAATGACGACATGCGCAATATAGACCGCAACTCGCTGAAAGCATCGGGACAGACCGTGATGGAGGTTATTTACCTGGAGAGATAAAAAATATGCAGACAATAGACGAAGTACAACAAGAGATTATTGAAGAGTTCAGCCTCTATGATGACTGGATGGATAAATATGCGCTGATCATTGAGCAGGGTAACGCCCTGCCACCACTGGATGAGAAGTACAAAACCCCGGAGAATATCATTGAGGGGTGTCAGAGCAGGGTGTGGCTGCAGACCGAGTTCCGTGAGGGGAGGCTCCTGTTTCAGGCCGAGAGCGATGCGATTATCGTGAAAGGATTGCTGGCGCTGGTGCTGCGCGTGTTCAACGACCGCACACCCGATGAGATTATCGGGAATGATCTGCGGTTTATGAAAGAGATCGGTCTCACCGATCATCTCTCACCAACCCGCTCCAACGGACTGCTCTCGGTGATCAGGCAGATCCGTTTCTATGCCATTGCCTACAAGACAAAAGCGGAGAAAGCAGAATAAATCAGTTTCCGTTCCTGCTCATCTCCACTGACCTGTTCCTTGCCGCATCGAGTACCCCTTCGAAGTGTTTACCGATCTTGTGTGCGCGGTAATACTCCAGCCCTGCCTGTGTTGTACCCCCCTTGCTGGTGATGTTTTTTATCAGCTCCTCAATGCTGTTGTTCTTCTGGTTCTCCGCGAAATAGAGTGTCGTACCCTGTGTGAGCTCCAGCAGCAGCTCATCGAGCAGGGGGCCGGGGAGGCTGAACTCCTGCATCTTCTCCTTGAAGATCTGAATAAACGAGAGGATAAATGCGGGGCCGCTGCCGAAGACGGAGGTGAAGAGGTCGAAGCCATTCTCTTCCAGTTCCACCGCCTTACCCAGCTTACCCAGGATACCGAATATCTCCATCGCCTGCCTGTTGCCGGGCTGGTTGGTGTTGAAGGCGGTGACCGATTTGCGGTAAGCCATCGCCAGGTTGGGCATGATGCGTACGATCAGTTGTTCTTTTCCCAGGTAACGTTCAATATAGGCGATGCTCTTCCCCGCCACGGGTGAGACGATTGTCTTGCCGCTCAGGTTGTATGCTTTCAGCCGATCGAGGATGCCGGCCAGGTCCTGTGGTTTCACCGTCAGCCAGAGCACATCGGCAAACGATACCAGATTGTCCATCTCTTCACAAAAGGAGATGGGCACCTCTTTTCTGCTTCTGGCAAAATAGGCAAACTCCATCTCTTTCTCCTCTTTCAATCCCTGATAGACAGCCCCGGCCAGGTTGCCGAAACCGATAAATCCATGCTTCATTGATGCTATTTTATTGTTTGATATTTTCTTTTATGTAACAGATACCATTCGCGTGTCACCTGACAGATCACTGTTTGAATCGCGTGAAAGGAATCGCCCTGTTCAGTGCCTTGATGATATAGTTGGCCCGCTGTCCGTTCACGATCCACATCTCCACGTCGTTTCTCATGCAGATCTCTGCAGCATATAGTTTGGATGACATGCCGCCGGTGCCGAGGGTGGACTCTTTTTCTTCAACACAATCTTTGATGCTCTCCAGGTCAGAGACATCGCTGATCAGCAGCGCATCGGCATGAAGATGAGGGTTCCGGTCGAAGATCCCGTCGATATCGGATACCAGGATGAGCAGATCGGCCTCGGTGATCACCGCCACCAACGCCGACAGCTTATCGTTGTCCCCCAGCAGGATCTCCTCAATGGAGACGGTATCATTCTCATTCACAATGGGGATGTAATCGGCCTGCCAGAGTCGTTTGATGGTGTTGCGGGTGTTCTCGTTCGCAATGTTGTTCTCAAAATCGCGGTAGGTCAGCAGTATCTGAGCGATATTCAGGCCGAAGGTACTGAAGATGGTGTCGTAGAGCTCCATCAGTTTTGTCTGTCCGATGGCTGCCATCGCCTGCTTGGAGTCAACATTCCTGTGGAACCCGTTGATCTCAACAAACTGACGTGCGGTGGCGATGGCTCCTGAGGAGACGATCACCACGTCATAGGCCTGCTTCAGCTCCACGATCTGCCTTGCCAGGCTTTCAATCACGGCAAAGGAGATGCGGTTGGTCCCTGCCGTCAGTGTGGAGGTTCCTATCTTGATGATTAGTTTTTTCTTCATTAGTGCAATTACCCGCATAGGGTGTGTGAATCGATCTGAGTGAAATGTGATGTTTTGTTGATGCTATTCGCGGATATGTCCCTCTCCGTAGACAAACCATTTGTTGGTCACCAGCTCCTGCGCTCCCAGGGGGCCGCGGAAATGAAGCTTTTGTGTGCTGATGGCTATCTCCGCGCCCACACCGAACTGACCGCCGTCGGTAAAACGGGAGGAGGCGTTGTGATAGACAGCAGCGCAGTCGACCTGCTGCATGAACTGATCGGCGCTGCTCCGGTTGTTGGTGACGATCACTGCCGAGTGTCCGCCCGAGTAACTGTTGATCATCCCGATTGCTTCGGTGATATCATCGGCCAGGGTGAGATAGAGCTTTGGTGCAAGGTACTCTTCACAGAGCGTAGCTGCATTGTTCTCTTCTTTTACCTTATCAGATAAAGCAACGATTCCGCTGTTGCCCCATACCTCAATACCCTTTTCCAGGAGAATGGTTGCCAGCGTGTTAATCTTCTCCTGTAAGGCGGGAAGCTTTTTGTCTATGATCACTTTATCGATCGCGTTGCAGACGCTGATGCGTTTCTTGCCGTTCATAATCAACCCTGTAGCCATGTCAAAATCAACATCGCTCTCCACGTATAGGAAATTATTTCCCCGTCCGCTGATGATCACCGGCACAGAGGTGTTCTCCTGCACAAACCGGATCAGTCGTTCTCCGCCACGCGGAATAATCAGATCTACTTTCCTGCTGTTCTCCCTGATCAGCTGCTGCGTCTCCTCGTGTGTGAGACTCAGATACTGAATGAAGCTTTTGTCCGCCCCGTTATCCGACAGTGCCTGCTGCCATAAACGGGTGAGGCAGGTGTTGGTGTGGAACGCCTCTTTGCCTCCTTTCAGCAGTATGCGGTTGCCGGCCTTGAAAGCGGTAGCAGCCGCCTCAATGGTGACATCGGGTCTCGATTCATAAATGATCAGTATGGTGCCGAAGGGTACGGTGCGGTTGACGATGTGCAACCCATCCTCCCGGACGAACTCATAGATTGTCTTCCCTTCGGGGTCAGTCTGTGCCGCCACCTCCTCCAGCGAACGGATCATCCCTTCGATCTTTTTATCATCTACCTTCAGGCGATCAATCATGGCCTCCTCCATTTCAGGAAAGGCACCTATGTCGGTTCTGTTTGCTTCAATGATCTCCAGTCTGTGCTGCCTTATCAATTCTGTGAGTGCTGACAGCACACTGTTCTTTCGTTTATGCTCCATTATTCTGTGAAAAAGAAATTATTCAAGCCCCAAAGGTAACAATTTATTCTTTATCTTCCGGTTTCTCTGTTCATTTAGTACAAGGTTGCCCATCACTCTCCGGAGAGGAGCGTCACGAAAAACTAAAGTGATTGTGTGTAAGTATTCAGCCTTAATGAGTCGGGAGACAGCGTGTTCGGCTGCCATGCCTGTTGCAAGCTATCCAGTTGCTGCAGCATATTGTCGCGGACGACCATAAAACTGTCTCTTAGCTCAGGCTTCACCGGATAGGAGGGGGGTATCTCCATTTTAAGCGGGTTGACCGGCTGGTTGTTTTTATGTACCCGGTAATCGAGATGGGGACCGGTGGAGAGGCCCGTGGAGCCAACATAACCGATCACCTCACCCTGCTTTACCGTGCCACCCTTCTGTACCCCTTTGGCAAACCGGCTCAGGTGCATATAGGTTGTTGTATAATTGCTGTTGTGCTTTATCTTCAGGTAGTTGCCGGCGCCGTTCCTTTGGTATCCTTTCTCAATCACCACGCCGTCGCCGACTGTTTTCACCGGTGTGCCCGAGGGTGCGGCATAATCCACGCCGTGATGAGCCCTATAGCGTTTAAGTATGGGATGATAGCGTGCATTGGAGAATCGGGAGCTGATGCGGAAAAAGTCGAGGGGTGCTTTCAGAAAAGCCTTCCGCAAACTATTACCCTCTTCATCAAAATATTCCCTTACTGTATCCTGCTCAAAAGGAACAGCCAGGTAATCCCTCTCCTGATGGGTGAAGACCGCCCCTTCGATAGAAGCGATCTCCACAAAGGTGGTATCATCTATCCATGCTTCGTCGTAGATCAGACGAAACGAATCGCCCTGTTTGACATCAAAGAAATCAACCTGCCAGGCATAGAGATCCGACAACTTGAGGGCAAGCAGCGGGGGTGCTCCCGACCCGATGATTGCATTCCACACGGAAGAGGTGATGGTTCCTTCGCTGTACCTGCGTTGCAGGGTAACCGGTTTTGAGGATTCATACGCTCTCAGTGTATCAGCACTCAGATCGACCACCGCAAAATCTGTTTTTGATCTTTCAAAAACGAGGTACTGTATGGATGATATTGAATCGCAGGTGGTGAGGGCCGCGTATCTGTTCCCGATCTGTAGTTTTGAGGGGGGATAATAGGGGGAGAGAGTCCGGGTGATCTTTTCGGCGTCTGATCCCGTGTACCCCATATCTGTGAGGATGGAGGAGAGATGATCTCCTTTTTCTATTTGATAATGGGTTATCGTGAGGGAATCAATACATATGCCGTAAGCATAGCGCTGATTCGTTTCTTCCGAGTTGTCGGTATCAGCAGTGTGGTTCTCCTGTTTTAGAGTGCATGAAGCAGTAAAAATAATCAGGAACAGGAAAAAAACTGTTCGGGTTATTGTTTTCGTGTGTTCAACCATAATCGCAAAGATAGTTTTTTGCACGCAGAGACCCAAAAAAAATGGCTACTGAAAAATTAAACTCTTTGCTTTTTTGGGTGTCCAACGGCCAATGAATAACAACAAAACCAACAAACAATCATTCAATGCACTTTTCCGGAACCTGCTGCCTTTTGTAAAACCTTACAGGAAAATGATCACAGGGACACTCTTACTCACGCTTGTCGGCTCATTCGCCGCGCAGGTGAACCCTCTCATCGTGAATGAGACAGTCACCCGTGTGCAGGCACTGCTGAGTGAATCCGATCCGTTTGAAAAAGGTATCCGTTTGCTGATCATCATCTCTCTGATCATGCTGGGCAACGAATTGCTGAATATCGGTATCCGGTTCGGGCAGAAATATTTCGGTGAGAAGATACGGATCAGGGTGGGTAGTGATCTCTCACAGGCAGCGGTGGAGAGGATACTGACCTATAAGATGGCGTTCTACGCCGATCCGGATAATCAGACCGGCCTGCTGCAGACCCGCATCAACCGTGGTGTGGAGAGCCTTATACGACTGGTGCAGAATTTCTTCCTCGATATCCTGCCGCTCTTCTCCACTGCCATCATCGCCCTGGTGGTGATGTATCATGCCAATCTCTACGTGGGGTTGCTGGCGACAATCATTGTGCCGGCCTACTTCTACGTGAGCCAGCGTCAGGCCAGGCGGCTGAAGGGGTGGCGGATGGAGCTGCGCGGCCAGCGGGAGCGCAAGAATCACGGGCTGATCAACATCATCGACTCGATCACGGTGATCAAGAGCTTCGTACGTGAGAAGCTGGAGGGGAAGAAGCAGTACGATGTGCAGATGGATATGCTGAACAATCAACTGCAGACACGTCAGACCAGTTACATCTATGAGAGTCTGAAGTCTTTTATCCAGCAGATAGGCGTGGTGCTGATCATCATCCTTACCGTCTATCTGGTGCTGGACGGACAGATGGGTATCGGTGCCATTATGATGCATATCATGCTTTTCCGCAATGTCTCCGCACCTATAGGGCAGCTACACCGTATCTATGATGAGGTGAACGATGCGGTGATCTATGCCGACGGGTTCTTTTCTGTGCTGGGTGACGATGATGCACCTGAGGTGAGCGGCAGGGTGAAGGCCGAGAAGGTGCAGGGAGCGTTCAGCGTGGAGCATCTGAACTTCACCTATCCCAACGGTACAAAGGCACTCCATGATGTGAGTCTTACGCTTGAGCCGGGGAAGACGACCGCCATCGTGGGATTGAGTGGTGCGGGAAAGAGCACGCTGATCAATCTGTTGTGCAAGTTCTATCAGCCCGATAGTGGTCAGGTTTATCTTGACGGTCTGGAGCTGGAGGAGTATGATAACGAGTCACTGCGCGATAACATCGGGTTGGTGCTGCAGAAGAACCATATCTTCAAGGGGAGCATATATGACAATATTCTCTACGGGGATACAGGAGCCACCCGAGAGCAGGTGATAGAAGCATCAGGGAGTGCTTACCTGCATGAGCAGGTGCTGGAGCTCCCTGCCGGCTATGACACCGATGCGCAGCAGCTGAGTGGCGGCCAGCAGCAGCGTATCGCCATCGCACGGCTGTTTCTGAAGAACCCACCGGTGATCTTCCTCGATGAGCCTACCGCCAGCCTCGATGCCATCGCCACGGAGCATATTAAGATGAGTCTCGATGCCATCAAGGAGAACCGTACCGTAGCCATTATTTCCCACTCACTCTCGCAGATCGTCGATGCCGACAGTATCTATGTGATGAAAGAGGGGCGGATGGTGGAATCGGGGAGTCACGAATCTCTCTACGTGCAGGATGGTGAGTACCGTAAGATCTTCGATGCCTCTGCGCGGAGCCTTAACCTCGACAAGATGATGCAGACCCTCGCCGGTTAAAAGTGCCACGATAACCCGGCATAGGAGTGTCTCGGTATGCCGGGGTAGTAATACCTTGGCTCGGCAGTGCCGAAGGCGACGGCGTTGACCGTGAGCATGGGTGCGTAGTGTGTGTTGGTAAAGTTGTTCACTCCGGCGTACAGCGTTGCGCCACCCCTTCTGCCGGAATGAAAGCGCCATGATGCTTTCAGGTTACCCAGAAAATAACCCTTATTGGCGAGGCTGTTGGCATCATTAATATGTTGCGCTCCGATTTGCTGGAGCTGAGCCTCCACGCTGAGCTGTGGCAGCGGCTGCCATTGCAGGCCTGCCTGTGTAATATGAGCGGGTATACCGGGGAGGTTATTCCCGTCGTAACGTTCATCATTGTCGGTGAATACAATAAACCGGTTGCGTGACCAGGTGTAGTTGGTATTCATCATCAGGCTGCCGGGGAAGGTGGGGTAATCAAACAGCTGCTGCCGCCACATCAGCTCAAGCCCTGCATGCCTTGTCCTGCCGGCGTTGATGCCGGTGAAGATGTCTTCCGTCAGGCGCTTGGTGACCAGCAGGTTGCTGAGGTTGATCAGGTAGAGCGATGCCTCCAGCTGGGTGGCGTTGTTGAAGAGGTTGAGCCGTATGCCTGCTTCATACTGGATCCCCTGCTCCGGCTCCAGCTCCCTGTTGATGTCTCCTTCCGGCAGGAGCGTCTCCTCGGGCGACGGCATCGAGAAGCCGTGACCCACGGAGGTATAGAGCGCCAGCGCCGAAGAGGGAGCATAATTGATCCCCAGTCGTGGGGAGAAGATCAGGGGGAAGTTACGGCTGCCGCTCTGGTCACCGTTCCCGGGAAACTGATCGGTCAGGCGGTAGCGGATGCTGTTCACCGCTCCTCCCAGCGAGATATTCCACCTCTCTGCCGGCCGCCAGTAGACCATCCCGAAGAGGTTACCCTGATGACGCCGCTCCCTGTTCCTGTTAATCATCTCATTCTCCAGGTCGAGCATCCAGCGATAGCTGTCCATGAGCCATTCTGCTCCCAGCAGCAGATCGAACCGCTCGGTGTGATAGTTCAGCCTGTTGCGTATGCCTCCCCCCGCCGTACCATCATCCAGGTTATTGAAGGGGCGTCGTTCGTAGCTGTCGGCCCACCGGCCGAAGAGTGTGAGGTGGTTGCTCCACCTGTCAGCCAGTCGGTTTGTGAGTGTGATTCCGGCAATCGCACGCTGGTACTCCTTGTAGCCCTCCACCGCCTTCCAGTTGGCTGCAGCCGATTCCGGTCTTGTCTCGTAGAGTGTCTTGCCTACCGAGCTGGGTATCTGCGCGTTCATGTCGATCAGGAGCAACGTGTAACTGAGCGACCAGGAGGGCTGTCGCCATCTGCCGGATGAGAGGAGCGTGGTGCGGCGCAGGTGGTTGTTCTCACGGTGACCGTCGGAACGGAGGTGGCTCATCTGGCCGCCTATCTGCAGATTGTTACGTTGGATATTTCCTCCTGCAGCGGCTTTGAGCGTGTTGAAGCTGCCATATTGAAGCAAGGCGCTGCCACTGTCTCCACCGGCTTGTGGTGTGTAGAGGTTGATGTTACCTCCCAGTCCGGAACCATAGAGGGCGGAGGCGGGACCTTTGATTACCTCCATGCGTGCGATCCCCGTCAGGTCAATATCCTCGGGTGTGGAGATACCGTCGGAGGAGGTGATGGGTATATCGTTCAGGTAGGCTTTGATGCGGTTGGTGTTGTAGGGTGTGCGGCTGCCCACGCCCCTGATGACGATGCGGCTGGTGGCATAGGTGCCGCTGTGCATGTAGATGCCCGGCATGGCATGAAGGATGTTGGCGAAGCTGTTTCCGTCGCCCCGCTTTATCTCCTCTCCGGCGAGGAGGGAGATGCTGCCGGGGAGGTGATGCTGCCGCGTGTTGACCTGATAGGCGTTGACGATCACCTCGCTGAGCCGGATGGTTGAGTCTGTTTCCTGGTGTGATTGCTGCTGCGACAGGGCATTCATCGCAACAACAAGTGATATAAGCAGCAGCAGGGATCCTTGTCTCGTCATCGTTGTATTTCTATTCCACCGGCACCAAACGCACTATCATGCCCGGTTCTTCCAGTCCGATATAGACCAGCCCATCGGGACCTATCACCACATTCCTCACCCTGCCGATACCTTCGGCCAGCTTCTCGGTGTGTACCACGCGGTCACCATCCAGCACCACCCGTTCCACATAGTCGAAGCGGAGTGAGCCGACCAGGATATTGTTACGCCAGTTTCTGAAGCGGTCGCCGGTGACGAAGGTCATGCCGCAGGGGGCGATAGAGGGAGTCCACTGGTATTTGGGCTGCTCCATGCCTGCCCTGACGCTGTCCTCTGTGAGGATGGTACCGTCATAGTTGATGCCATAGGATACCTCGGGCCAGCCATAATTCAATCCCGGGCGTATAAGGTTGATTTCATCACCACCCATGGGACCATGTTCGGTCTCCCACAGCTCACCGGTGAGAGGGTGCACCACATTACCCTGCGGGTTGCGATGCCCCCAGCTATAGATGGATGGTATGGCACCGGGTTCGTTAATAAACGGGTTATCGACAGGTATGGTACCGTCATCATTGATACGGTGTATCTTCCCATTAGTGTTATCCAGTGCCTGCGGGAAATCGAAGTGTTGACCGCGGTCGCCCACACCAAAGAAGAGATGCCCCTTGCCATCGAAAGCCAGCTTGCATCCCCAGTGGTGACTCCTGTTGGTGGCAGGTGTGCCGGTGAAGAGCAGCTGCTGGTCAGTGAGGCGGTCATCCAGCAGGCGCGCACGCATGACGCCGGTGGAGCCGATCCGCTCGCTGCTGGTGGTGTCAAGCGCTGAGTAGGAGAAGTAGATCCACTTGTTTTCGTTGTAATCGGGATGGAGTGCCAGGTCGAGCAGTCCTCCCTGTCCTCCGGCCATGATGGGGGGCAGTCCCGCGATGGGTGCCGAGAGCACGCCGTTAGAGAAGGTGTGTAGTGTCCCCTTTCGTTCCGATATCAGCAGGCGGCCGTCGGGAAGAAATGCAAGTCCCCAGGGCACCTCCAGCCCGGTGACCACCGTGTCGATAACGAAGTTATGCAGCTCGGAGGTCACGATGCCGTCGGCTGTCAGCGCCGGTTTCAACTGTGTTCGGTCGGCAGGGATGCCGTTCTTCACATAGCGCGCCAGCTCCCTGAGCTCACCGCTGTTGAAGGTATTGGCAAATGCAGGCATACCCATGGAGGTGATCCCCTCTTTGATGCTCTTCTCGATGGAGGCGGTGCCCTTCTCCTCCATCCATTTGCCGGCGGCAAATTTTTCGAGGTTGTCGCCGTGGCATCCGGCACAGAAATTGAGGTAGTTAGCCGAAGCAGTGCTGTTTTGTTTTGATCCGGTCAGCTGCTTGCATGAGAGTGCTCCCGTGAAGAGGGTTGCAATCAGTAGCAGGGCGATGGTGACAGAGGTTAGGTTCTTTTTCATAGTGATCTGATTGAATGATGAGACGATGATTTCTTATTATGCAGCTTCCCCAGCGATTTAGCCACCACCACCGACACCATGGAGTCGCCGGTGACATTCACCACGGTACGCAGCATATCGAGCGGGCGGTCGATGGCGAAGATCAGTGCCAGCCCTATCGCCAGCTTGTCGGCAGGGAAGCCGATGGCCTCCAGCACAATCACCAGCATCACCATCCCGGCGCCGGGAACGGCCGCTGAGCCGATGGAGGCAAGCAGGGCGGTGAG
>LSQX01379502.1_pt1 | contig 35792 bp, 30 predicted proteins | sample 654561 | NCBI WGS metagenome assembly LSQX01 (sample SAMN04489861, study PRJNA283612) | anaerobic digester metagenome | isolation source: 4 biogas reactors fed with cattle manure at either 37C or 55C with and... | place: Denmark: Kongens Lyngby | collected 2014 | reverse complement strand
TATGCGGCATGATCACCGATTACTGCCTGGCTCGGGCCTGGAGCGATGATGCACAGGACGCCGGCTGCGCGATTCATTGCCTTAATTCTGGTTACGGGCTGATGGATGACTATGAACAGCTGTATAGAATCAGAACCGACTGGCAGTGCCGCAATCATATCTACTTTCCCTATGACCTGGCTTTATTGGCCCGCCTGCCGGAATTGGCGGCAGCCGGCATCAGGCGCTTTCGCATCGACGGGCAGTTTTATAAACCTGAGCTGCTGCGCGACGTAATAGCAATTTATCAAAAGGCTGTGGACGACATAGCCCGGGGGAGATGGGCTGAGCAGGATGCTTTTCAAAAGCTGTTGGGGCTGTTCCCGGATGGACTGACCGCCATACATCTGTAACAACCTGAGTGAAGATTGTTTACGACTGGGTTAATCTTCAATGGGTCAATATCGGGTAATAACCTGAGGATTGTGATCCCTGGGATTGATGGGGTTTTAGCCAAATAAACAAGGAGGGCTGTCTTATGATGACTTCTATGGAGATACGCAGTCAGCAGTTCAATCGTGGCATGCGCGGCTTCAAGGAAGAGGAAGTGCGCAATTTTCTGGCCTTAGTGGCTCAGGACTACGAGAAGCTGTTTCATGAAAACGCTACCCTGCGCGATCAAATTCAAAAGATGGAATTTGAGTTGAACAAATACCGCCAAATGGAAGAGACCATCAACAACAGCCTTATCCTGGCCCAGCAGACCGCCGAGGAATACAAGCAAAATGCCCGCCGCGAGGCAGAACTTACGCTGAATGAAGCCAAGCAGAAGATCGCTGCCATGCTAAACGTATATCAGGATGTGATCAAACGGCTCAACATATATAATGCCGAACTGAAGGCGCAGCTGAGCGGACAGCTGGAAATGCTGGACAAAAGCCAGAAACGCGTTGACGAACTGTCCACTTTCTTCTATGGCAAGGACCTCAAAGAATTGCTGGAAGACCTGGAAGCCATCAAAATGGAGGTAGTATAGCTTGCTGAACATAGCTGAAACCCAGTCCGGCCTGCTCCTGGAGGTTGTGGTTCAGCCGCGCTCCTCCAGGAATCAAATCGTGGGCGAACATGACGGCGCCTTGAAGATAAAAATTACCGCCCCTCCGGTTGACGGAGAAGCCAACCAGGCCCTGGTGGCCTTTTTGTCCCAAAAACTCAAGCTTTCCAAAAGCCAGGTATGCCTGGCCAAAGGGGAGTCCTCCCGCCATAAAACCCTGCTGATCAAAGGCCTCAACCGGGAGCAGCTGCTGAAAAAACTGGGTTTAGAGTAAGGATTGTACCACATAGAGCGCCCAAAACTCGTCTTTACACCCAACTCAGATCTTCTTTTACGCAGTACACCAGTTTTCTCCGCACGGCTTTTGTATTAAACTATATAACCTGCTTCTTTTTTACGGTGTGCCAGTTTCAAACTCAAACCGCCATATCTTTACTACCTGCCTGGCGCTTCGGTTTAAGGTGTCCCAGTTTACAGCTCAAACCGCATAGAGCGTTCAAAACTCGTCTTTACACCCAACTCCGGCCTTTTTTCCTGCATCGCACGCCATACCGGTTCGCAAAAATTTTGCCTGAAAACTGCTTGTCAACACAACAACTTGCAGTTATAATCAAAACATAACAAATATGATGAACTTTATCCACATTAAACAACAGGAGCAAATCTTATGCAGATAACCAGGCAAGCTGAATATGCCATCAAAATAATGTTGGAACTGGCCAGGCACGAGGGCAAAGAGGTAGTGTCGAGCAAGCTCATAGCCGAACGGCAGGGGATACCCGAGGATTTCCTCAAGAAGACCGTGCACCTGTTAGCCCTGCAGGGCCTGGTGGTTACCCAGCGCGGGGTGCAGGGCGGGGTGCGCCTGGGCAAACCTGCCGGCGAGATCACCATAGCAGATATCATCGCTGCAGTAGAAGGCCCGCTGGCCATCAATATCTGTCTGGATCCCGGCTATGAATGCCCCAATAAGCCCACCTGTGCGGTACACCGGGTTTTGGCCCGGGGGCAGGCGGCTTTGCTTCGCGAGCTGAGCCGCGAAACACTGTCGGATTTGTTATCAGCCGGCCCGGAATAATAATTTTGCCCAATAGTGGATAAAATTGCTCAACAAAATCTCTTATATAAGGAGGATGACAAAATGTTCTGTAATCAGTGTGAACAGACGGCCAAAGGCGGCTGTACGGTAAAAGGCGTATGCGGAAAAAGCCCTGAAGTAGCCGCCCTGCAGGATCTGCTGGGGCATGCCCTGCAGAGCCTGGCTTCCGTGGTGGAGAAAGCCCGTCCTGCCGGCATTGATCTTACCAGGGCGGACCGCCACATCATGTCGGCCATGTTCAGTCTGCTGACCAACGTTACCTTTGACCCGGAACAGGTGGCCGCATCGATTGTAAGCACGGTTGAATTGCGCGATGCACTCAAGCAGGAACTGGAAGCCCAAGGGGTCAGCCTGGACGACACCATCGCTTTTGAACCGGCTGATACTCTGGAGGCAATGATTGAACAGGGTGAGCGGCTGGGTCTGATTGTTGACCGCCAGGCAGATGCGGACATCAGGTCCCTGCAGGAGATCGTGCTCTATGGCCTGCGGGGGATTGCCGCCTATGCTCATCATGCGCAGATTCTGGGACAGGAGAATGCGGAAATCTACCAGTTCATGACCAAAACCCTGACCTTACTGGGTCGCAGCCAGATGGAACTGGGCGAGTGGGTGCAACTGGCCCTGGAGTGCGGGCGCATCAATTTGCTGGCCATGGAGGCCCTGGACCGCGGCAATACCGAACATTTTGGCCATCCAGTCCCGACTGAGGTGCCATTGGGGCACAAAGCGGGCAAATGCATCCTGGTATCAGGCCATGACCTCAAGGATCTGGAGGACATACTGAAAGCCACCGAGGGCACCGGCATATGGGTATACACCCATGGCGAAATGCTGCCGGCCCATGGCTATCCCGGCCTGAAGAAGTACCCGCATCTGTACGGGCACTATGGCACCGCCTGGCAGAACCAGAAAAAGGAATTCGGGCTTTTCCCCGGAGCGATTTTGATGACCACCAATTGCCTGCAGGAGCCGGCGGAAAGCTACAAAGCACGTATTTTCACCACCGGTCCGGTAGGTTGGCCGGGAATCGCTCATCTCCCCAACGGGGTCTTTGATGAGGTTATCAAAGCCGCTCAAGCTGCGCCCGGTTTTGCTGAAGATGAAGAAGGCAAGAAAATCATGGTCGGCTTTGCCCGGCAGGCGGTTCTGAGCGTAGCTGACAAGGTCCTGCAGGCAGTAGCCGACGGCAAACTGCGTCACGTCTTCCTGGTGGGGGGCTGTGACGGCTCCAGGGGGAAACGCAGCTATTACACCGACTTTGTGACCAAAACCCCGCCTGATACCCTGGTATTGACCCTGGGCTGCGGCAAGTTCCGTTTCTTCGATCAAGAGCTGGGCCATATAGACGGCATTCCGCGCCTGCTGGATGTTGGACAGTGCAATGATGCCTATTCCGCCATACAGATAGCGGTTGCCCTGGCCGAGGCCTTGAACTGCGGGGTCAACGATTTGCCCCTGTCGCTGGTCCTGTCCTGGTATGAGCAAAAAGCCGTTTCCATACTGTTGACCCTGTTGTACCTGGGAATCAAAGACATTCGCCTGGGACCCTCACTACCCAATTTCATCAGCCCCAATGTATTGGGTGTGCTGGTTGAAAACTTCGGCATCAAGGCGATAAGTGATCCTGATCAGGATTTGCAGGCCATTTTAGGCTAGTAAGCGATACCGGTACCGGCCGCAGGGCAATTTGGCCCGGGGCCGGGTTGAATGCAATACGGTTGAGCTGCCGGGGCAGAACCGCTGCCCCGGGGGCTTTTGGGCTATAACGGCGGTGTTAAACAATAATAGGGCAGGGGAATATGAGTTTAATTGAGATAATGATGATATCTTTTGGAAAACAGCAATATACCTAGAGGCAGGCCACCTTAAAGCCCTTAAACCCTGTTTGTAAGTATACTGTTTGGTAAGACCGGCGACGCTGTACAGTGTGAATGGATGGACTTTTTAGCCATGGCTGTGAACAGCCCATCTTAAGAAAAGGAGTGTAAGCTCATGAATAATCAAACTGATGAAAAACTCTTAAACGGAACCAATGCTGCCGGACTGGTGGAATACCAGGAACAATCGATTGTCAGCCGGACCTTGATTGCCCGGCCTACCGGAACCGTGACCCTGTTCGCCTTTGATGCCGGACAGGGCTTAAGCGAACACACCGCGCCGTTTAATGCCCTGGTGTACATCCTGGACGGAAAAGCTGAAGTAACCGTCTCCGGGGTATCCCATCAGGTATCGGCCGGGGAGATCATCCTGCTGCCCGCCGGTGAACCGCATGCCCTGCAGGCTCAGGAGAGATTTAAAATGCTGCTGATCATGGTCCGTGCATAGAGGCCGGATGCAGGCTGAAGCAAGAGCCCAATACCGGGTGAGCGGCCCGGGTTGTCTATCTGGCCAGTATTATATTAAATAGAACTCTGCTTGATTAGTGGCGAGGGCTGCTCGATTATTGGGACGGGGTTACTCTTACCCCGCCATCAAGCGGGCAGGGCTTTTAGGGGGCTATCTTAAAGCTTGGAGGGAATCATTGTGAAGTGGAGCGAGGAAGCTAAACAAGCCCTGGAGAAAGTACCCGGGTTTGTGCGCAAAATGGCCCGGCGCGCGGTGGAGCAAGAGGTGCGCAAAAAAGGAGCCGATACCGTTGAGCTGGAGGATGTCATGGCAGCGCAGGCCAAATACCTGGGTTACATCGGCAAGGATGCCGACCCCGCCAAAACCCGCGTAGCGGTGGTGCGCTGCGAGACTGTGTCCGAGGTCTGTCCCGGAGTGGCCTGTTTGAAATCCTTCAACCGCCGGGAAAACCATTTTAAAGATTACCCCGGCGAAATAGAGCTGGTGGGGTTTTTCACCTGCGGGGGCTGTCCGGGACGGCGGATTTATCGCCTGGTAGACAGTTTGATGCGCTATGGGGTTGATGTGGTGCATTTATCTTCCTGCATGCTTATGGAAGAAGATTATCCGCGCTGCCCGCATGTCAAACAGATAAAAAAGATGCTGGAAAACAAGGGACTGCGGGTAGTAGAGGGCACTCACCATTAGAACCCGGCACGAGGATGCCCATAATTTACGAGCCTCGGGGCTCTGATGAGAGGGTACTCACCATTAAAACCTGGCATGAGGACGCCCAAATTTACGAGATTTGGGGCTTTACTCAGAGGGCACTCACTATTAAAACCCGGCACCATTGCCCCAAATCGGGAATGCTATGAAAAATCCCTGCCCGGGAGGTAATTGCGATGGCAAAAACAATTGTAAAGATCGCTGAAGAACTATGCAACGGCTGCGGCGAATGCATTTCACCCTGCGTGGAAGGCGCCCTGGCTCTGGTAGACGGCAAGGCCAAAGTGATCAGTGAAGAGCTCTGCGACGGGGCCGGGGTATGTATCGGGCATTGTCCGGTTGGGGCCCTGTCGTTGGAAAAAAGGCCCGATGTGGTGGAGATCCCGGAGGATATCGACCGGGATCAGTCAGAGCAGGAAGTCTTGCACTGCCACCTGTGCCAGCGCAGTGAAGCGGATCATTACCTTTTGCAGGTGCGCAAAAACGGGGAGAACCGCTGGGTATGCACTCGCTGCCTCCCAGCCCTGATCCATGGTTAACCGGGATCTCTATCCTTAATCGAGATAAACATCCTGCCAAACATTAGCCGCCATACCTGCAATACCGGCTCAGCAGCCAAAACAATCGCGAAACGCCTTGGGGCACCTTTGCGGCTGATAAAGTTGCAGCCGGAGCGCGGGAAATGACGGCTATTTTGCTATTCTACTAAATCTTGCCGAAAAAATGTATGATAGATACAGGCGAAAACAAATAGCCGGCTTGGGGCAAGCTAAATTTAAGCCATTTAAGGAGGCACTGCGATGTGGCTGGTGCTCATTTTCCTGATAGTCGGATTTATTTTCAGCAATCGTTTATACCGCTGGGCCGACCCCATGATACGCACCGGGCTGTATATTCTGCTGGTGGCCATGGGCATGAATTTAGGCCGGAATCAGGAAATCATGCAGGCCATCCCCATGCTGGGAGCCCAGGCGGTGCTGTACTGCCTGGCCACCAGCCTGGTCAGCGTACTGGTCCTGCTCCTTTATGAACGGCTTTTTATCCACCGCTTCATCCGCCGCAGGAAACCCCGTGAACGCTCAGGATTGGGCCGCGAAGCACTGCTGGTCGGGATCATCACGGCCTGTTTGATCGCGGGGGTGCTGGGCGGCCGGTATTGGGTCAGCATGCCTTCCAATCTTCCCAGTGTGCTTTTCAGCCTGTCACTGGTAATAATCTGCATATCTATCGGGGTGACTATTCGCGGCTCGCTCCAATTTCTCACCCGCACCAAAAAACTGTGGCTGTACGCCATGGTCCCGGTCATGGTCACCATCGGCAGCGTGGGCGGGGGGCTGCTGGCCGGCCTTATAACCGGGCTTGATCCGGTAGATTCCGCGGCCATTGGCGGAACCATGGTATTCTACTCCTTTGCCTCGGTAATAATCACCCATCAGTCCGGTGTCGATATCGGTCTTTTAGCCCTGCTCAGCAATATACTGCGGGAAATACTCACCTTCGCCGCAGCTCCATTTCTGACCCGCTTTTCTGAGTTATCGCCATTCGGGATAGGAGGGGCTTCTACTATGGATGTGACCCTCCCCGTCATCAAACACAGCCTTCCGGAAGAATACACCCTTTTGGGAATCTTCAATGGAGTGGTTTTATCTGTGGCGGTGCCGCTGTTGCTGATACTGCTCTACGGTTTGGCCTGACCCTCTCTGAGCGCCTGATTCGCTTTCGGACCGGCCCGCATATAATATGGTAAAAACCCCCAGATCCAGCCTCAAAAGCTCATTACACATGTACCTCAAGGAGGAAAATCCCATTATGTTGTCGTACTGAATAGATAAATGTATAATGGATTCAACTGTTGAATCTCGGGAGACCGAAAAATGAGCGAGGGAGATGAGGAGAAGATGAAGAAGTTGTTGAGACTGTTGTTGGTTGCCATGCTGATTTGCAGCCTGGTAGCCGTGGCTGGCTGCGCCCAGAAGGAAGAACCCGCACCACAGCAGCAAGGCCAGGCTCCTGCTGAGACAAAAAAAGTCCTCAGGGTAGGCACTCAAGCTACATATGCACCTTTCGAATTTGTTGACAAGGACAGCGGTGAATTCGTAGGATTCGACATGGATCTGATTCGCGCCATCGGCAAAGTGCAGGGATATGAGGTGGAGATTCAGAGCATGGGATTTGATGCTTTGATTCCCGCCCTGCAGACTGATAAAGTGGATGTCACCATTTCAGCGCAGTCCATCACCGAAGAACGCCTGAAAGCCATTGATTTCAGCGAGCCGTACTTTAACGGAGGTCTGATTGTGGCGGTGCGTGCTGACAACAACGACATCAAGGGTTACGACGACCTGGCCGGCAAAAGATTGGCCGCTGAAGTAGGCACCATCGGAGCTGATGCCTCCGAGAAGCTGAAAGAAAAGGATCCCAAAACTGAGGTGCGTATTTTTGACAATATCGGCGAAGCCTTTATGGAACTGGAAAAAGGCGGGGCCGATGGTGTTATCAACGACTGGGCGGTCACGGATTATTATATGACGACCACCGGCAAAGGCAAGATCAAGACTGTGGGCGAAGTCTTCCAGGCTGACGACCAGTATGGCATCGGTGTTAAGAAGGGCAATACCGAGATTTTGAATCTCATCAACGATGGTTTGGCCAAACTGAAAGATAGCGGAGAATTCGACGAGATTTACAAGAAGTGGTTCAGTCAATAAGAACAGGTTAAGTAATGCCTGGAAGAGTGGGGATAGCCCTGCTCTTTCAGGCATCTTATTGGGAAGGAGAAGCAGCCGATGTCCATAACGCCATACCCGATGATTTTCGGGATTGTGCTATGGGATAGACTACAAGAGATTAATGGTTTTAAGGTAGTAACTTCTAATTGGCTCAACTTTGTCGAGGGCGGCTTGTTGACACTGGAGATAACTACTTTATCCGTTTTCTTCGGCATGATCCTGGGATTGATTATTGCTTTGATGAAAATGTCCCGTTTTCGGCCATTGAGTATGATAGCGGTCCTTTATATCGATTTCTTCCGGGGCACCCCTTTGCTGGTGCAGATTATGCTGTTCTATTTCGGTATTCTGCCGATATTTTTTGATGCCGGGCCATTTTTGTCCGGTGTGATTGCCTGCTCACTTAACAGCGCGGCCTATGTAGCCGAAATCGTACGCGCCGGCATTCAGGCGGTAGACCGTGGGCAGATGGAAGCCGCCCGCTCGCTGGGCATGAGCGGCAGCCAGGCGATGCGTTATGTGATACTGCCGCAGGCCTATAAAATAGTGATTCCGCCTATGATAAACGAGTTCGTCATGCTGTTGAAAGACACCTCACTGCTTTCAGTAATTGCGGTTATGGAATTGGCCCACCGCGGCAAATTGCTCTACTCCACCACTTATGAACCGGCCTGGGTGTGGGGCGCCGTCTGTGTGGTTTATTATATAATGACCAAGACCATCTCCATGCTGGGAGACTGGGTCGAAAGGAGACTGGCGACAGAATGATAGAGGTAAGGGGAGTTCACAAGAGTTTCGGTCGCCTGGAGGTATTAAAAGGCATCGATTTCCACGTTGCAGAACGCGAAGTGGTCTGCATAATCGGACCCAGCGGCTCCGGCAAAAGCACTTTACTGCGCTGTATCAACCAGCTGGAAACGGTTAATTCCGGCCATATTTTCATAGACGGGGTGGAGGTAACCAACCCCAAAACGGATATCAATGCGCTGCGCCAGCAGGTTGGCATGGTTTTTCAGCTTTTTAATCTGTTTCCCCATAAAACCACCCTGGAGAACATTACCCTGGCCCCCATGATACTCAAAGGCATGCCCAAAGAGCAGGCCGAGGAGATCGCCATCAACCTGCTGCGCAAAGTAGGCCTGCCGGATAAAGACCATGACTATCCCGCCAAGCTGTCCGGGGGACAGAAGCAGCGCGTGGCCATTGCCCGGGCTTTGGCCATGCATCCCAAAGTGATGCTCTTCGATGAGCCTACTTCCTCGCTGGACCCGGAAATGGTAGGTGAGGTTCTGGCGGTTATGAAAGACCTGGCTCATGAAGGCATGACCATGGTGGTAGTTACGCATGAGATGGGGTTTGCACGCGAAGTAGGGCATCGGGTTATATTTATGGATGAAGGGGTTATCGTCGAAGAAGGCACTCCCGCCGCCATATTCGACAACCCCCAGAACCCGCGCACCCAGTCCTTCCTCAGCAAAGTCCTATAAGTGTGGTGCCAGGCACCACACTTATTCACTTATTGAAATAACTGTAGTGCCAGGCACCACAGTTATTATTAAAGAGGCAATGAATAGAAGAAGAGTGCAGAAGATATTGGATATACTGCGGGAGAGCTATCCACAGGCCGGAACCAGGCTGAAATACCAGAACCCGTTTCAGCTCTTGATAGCTGTGGTTTTGTCGGCCCAGAGCACGGACGAGCAGGTTAATCAGGTGACCAGGGAGTTGTTTGGCAAGTATTCCACCCCGCAACAGATGGCAGCCGTTCCACTGGAGGAATTGGAAGAGCTTATTAAAGGGGTGGGCTTGTATCGCAACAAAGCCCGCCACATAAAAGAACTGTCTGGACTCCTGGTACAAAAGTATGGCGGAGCAGTCCCGCGCGAATTTAATGAGCTTATCAAACTCCCCGGGGTAGGACGCAAGAGCGCTAATGTTATTATGGCAGTAGCCTTCGGTTTGCCGGGCTTAGGAGTAGACACACATGTGCACCGGGTCAGCAACCGGCTCGGTCTGGTCGATACCAAACAGCCCCATAAAACCGAAGCAGCCCTGAAAGCCCTTATTCCCCGCAAGCGTTGGATTGAAGCGCATCACCTTTTGATAAGCCACGGGCGGGCTGTATGTAAAGCACGTGCTCCGCAATGCGCTTCCTGCCCGCTGGAGGCAATATGCCCCAAAAACATCGACAGGTGACAAAAGAACCGTCCCCTTGTCACGAAAAATAAGTGTGGTGCCTGGCACCACACTTATTTGTCACCGATATTTTGTTATTAGAATATTCGCACAGCATATTGATTTTTATTTCACTATGCTATAATAAGTACAATCTAGAAGATTTTTTGAGAATCCCGGTTCATACTTGAATCACGCCCGCCTTTCCGGGTAAAACCATCATGCTTTAAGCTGATAAGCAGTAGAATAGCGATACCAGCCCTGATCCAATCGATGGGTAGGCTCTAATTATTGTACGCTGTCATTGATGGTTTAGGGTTCAATACACAGATGTACCTTTAGCGCTCAGGGATTATCATGTTGCGGTCAGGATGTATTGCAACAGAGGCTGTCTGCAGTTTAACCGGGTTTAATTCCATGGGTGTGCGTATTAATCAGGTTGTGATGGCTGCGGCCACTGGAAAATATTTAGCGGTAGTAGTTTGTAACCCTAGAAATAGAGGGAATAGGGGGGAGCACGGGACGGTTCAGCTGTTGAACGAGAGGCTGAACCGTCTCGGTGCTTTTCCAGGTACCGGAGGAACCTGACCAACAGGCTTGGTGGCGCTCCTCATTGGTCAAATGCTCACCACAGGGTCTTGTCCATTCGCCAAGTTTCCATGTCTCCAAAAAAGCAGCCTCATTTTAACCAACTACTCCTGCCCCTGGTATAATCACCACACTGCCTGGCAACAATCAATATACGGAAAATGCGCCACAACTGTTTGTGGGAGTCGAGTTGCGGTAAAGTACCAGGTTCAATCAATATAACGGTAATAGGCCAGAATCTTTAAAGAGAATCGCCATAAACCTAGGCACCATATAGCGGATTACCTGAAACATCGGGCAAAATTACTACTTAAATCCTTGCTGCTCGGTGCGCTTAAACCAGGGATGTCCTCAAGCACCGAAAAATATTGCTGATTGGCTTTTTTGGGATTGCTTGCTAGCCCCGTAGGGATGTGCTACAATAAAATATCATTTTTGGACCAAGCGTGATAATAGGCGGCTGTGAACGGGACAGTAGTCGTGTTGGTCAAGGCCAAGCGAGGCCGGGTGGGTGCGAGCCGGCTCCTGCCATGCGATGAAGATCACCCGGGAGCCTTCAACCGAAACTACAGTAGGATTGAACGTTTGCCCGCGTTACAGGGCTAAAAGCGGCGCCTGTGCTGCTAAACAGGCGCTAGATGGGTGGTACCGCGGAAGAGGCCTTTCGTCCCTGAGGATGAGGGCCTTTATTAGTTAGCGCCGCCACCCGCAATAAACGCAATAAGAGCAAATTAACTACATGAGGTGAATCACATGGCAAAAGGCAAATACGATGCGACCCTGAATCTTCCCCAAACGCAGTTTCCGATGCGGGCCAACCTGCCCACGCGCGAGCCTGAAATCCTGGATTTCTGGGAAAAGATCAACATATATGAAAAGGTGCAGGCCAAAAATGCCGGCAGGCCCACCTTCATACTTCATGACGGGCCGCCCTATGCCAACGGGCACATACACGTAGGCCATACCCTGAACAAGGTATTAAAAGACATCATCGTAAAATACAAATCCATGGTCGGGTTCGATTCCCCCTATGTGCCGGGCTGGGACACCCATGGACTGCCCATTGAACAGCAGGCCATCAAGGACCTGGGTCTGGACCGCCACCGCACCGATGTGGTGGAATTCAGAAATCACTGCAAACAATACGCCTTAAAATACCTGGACATCCAGCGCCAGGAATTCAAGCGCCTGGGCGTAAGAGGGGATTGGGGGCACCCCTACATGACCCTGGACCCGGTTTTTGAATCGGTGCAGATCAAGGTTTTCGGCGCCATGGCCAACAAAGGCTACATTTACAAAGGCCTCAAGCCGGTGTACTGGTGCGGTGACTGCGAAACCGCCCTGGCCGAGGCCGAAGTGGAATATGGCGACAAGGTGTCACCTTCGATTTACGTCAAATTCCCGGTAAAGGACGGCAAAGGGCTGCTGCCCGAAGATGCTTTCATCGTCATCTGGACCACGACTCCCTGGACCCTGCCGGCTAATACCGGCATTTCCCTGCACCCCGATTATGAATATGTGTTAATCGCAGTAAACGGCGAAAAATACCTGGTGGCCAAAGGCCTTTTGGAAGAAGTCAGCCAGGCACTGGGATGGGAAAATGTACAGATACTGCAGCAGTTTACCGGCAAAAAGCTGGAGCTGGTGGTCTGCAGCCATCCCTTTTTCGAACGCGATTCTCTGGTGGTGCTGGGCGAGCACGTTACCCTCGATGCAGGTACCGGCTGTGTTCACACCGCTCCCGGCCACGGTGTGGAGGACTTTTTGGTGGGCAAAATCTACGGCCTGGAAGTCATTTCGCCGATTGACAACCGCGGCTGCTTTACCGCTGAAGCTCGGCCATTTGAAGGCTTGTATGTGCACAATGCCAATGATGCCGTAATTGAAGAGTTGAAAAAGCGCAGCATGCTTCTGCAGGCCAGCCAGATCGAGCATCAATACGCCCACTGCTGGCGCTGCAAAAACCCCATCATCTACCGGGCTACCGAGCAGTGGTTCGCCTCAATCGACGGATTCCGCGAGGATGCTCTTCGCGCCATTGATGAGGTGCGCTGGATTCCGGCCTGGGGACGGGAGCGCATCTACAACATGGTGCGCGACCGCGGCGACTGGTGCATTTCCCGGCAGCGCACCTGGGGAGTGCCCATTCCCATCTTCTACTGCGATGACTGTGGAGAGCATGTAATCAGCGATGAAACCATTGACCGGGTCAGCAAGCTTTTTGCCGAGCACGGTTCTGACATCTGGTTTATCAAAGACGCAGCCGAACTGCTTCCTGAAGGCTACCAATGCACGGCCTGCGGGGGGAGCAATTTCCGCAAAGAGACCGACATCATGGACGTGTGGTTTGACTCCGGGTCCAGCCACATGGCGGTGCTGGAGACCTTTGAGGGGCTGAGCTGGCCGGCGGATATGTACCTGGAAGGCAGCGACCAGCACCGCGGCTGGTTTAATTCCTCGCTGTCCACCGCGGTGGCCGTCAGGGGCAGAGCCCCATATCGCCAGGTACTCACCCACGGTTTTACGGTTGACGAACAAGGCCGTAAAATGAGCAAATCGCTGGGCAATGTCATAGACCCCCTGGTGATGATCAAGGAGATGGGGGCTGACATCCTGCGCCTGTGGGTGTCATCGGCGGATTATCGCAATGATGTCTCGGTTTCCAAGAATATTATCAAGCAGAGTGCGGAAGCCTATCGCAAGATCCGCAACACCTGCCGCTTTATACTGAGCAACTTGTATGACTTTGACCCCAGCAGCGATCAGGTCCCTTATGGAAAGCTGACCGACCTGGACCGCTGGGCTCTCTTGAAGCTGGATAAACTGGTGCGCAGGGTCACCAGGGCCTATGATGAATATGAATTCCATATAGTGTTTCATTCCATCCACAACTTCTGTACCATCGAATTGAGCAACATTTACTTTGACATCCTCAAAGATCGACTGTACTGCTCAAAACCCGATGATCCCGAGCGCAGGGCCGCCCAGACGGTGTTGTACCAGCTTATCAACAGCCTGGTGGTGATGCTGACTCCGATTTTGGCCTTCACCACTGAAGAGATCTGGTCATACCTGCGCCGCGAGGGGCAGCCGGAGAGCGTGCAGCTGCTGGAATGGCCGATGCCGGATGACAAATACCTGGATGATGACCTGGAGAAGCGCATGGATAAGGTATTGAGCGCCCGCGAAGTGGTCACCAAGGCCCTGGAAGAAGCCCGGGCGAAAAAAGTGATCGGGCATTCCCTGGGGGCGGCTATCACCATTTATGCCAGTCCGGACTGGGAACAGGTCTTTAACGGTATGGACCAGATAGAGAAGATGTTTATCGTATCCAGCTGCCGGGTAGTGCCTGTGGAAGCCCTGCCTTACAAAGCGGTCAGCCTGGAGCATGTTCCCGGCCTGGCGGTTGAGGTACAGCCCGCTCCGGGCGAAAAATGCGAACGCTGCTGGGTGATCGACCTCTCCGTGGGGACCCACCCCAGGCATGAAACTTTGTGCCAGCGCTGCGCCGGGGTAGTTGACAGTTTGTAAAAAAGGCTTTGACCTGCCACCCTGACCAAGATTAAAGGAGGATGCCATGGAAGAGGGCAATCGTTTGATTATCACCGTTCTGGGGCATGACCGGGTTGGGATCATATACGGGATTTCCGGGGTATTGGCCAACGCCAATGTTAATATCCTGGACATCAGCCAGACCATACTGCAGGGATTTTTCACCATGGTGATGGTGGTGGATTTCTCGCAGAGCACCGTGGATTTGGCCGAACTGAAGCGCAGGCTGGATGAAAAAGGACAGGAACTGGGACTGCAGGTTACAGTGCAGCACGAAGACATCTTCCGTTACATGCACCGCATCTGAGGATAGCGGACACCCGGCAGTGATGTCAGGGAACTCGATGGTGGACAAGGCAGGAGTATACGAATCGCTGAGTTAGGGACCAGGACCGGTCCTTTATAAACGATCTACGCTGAGTCCACGTGTAGTGCCTGTTGCCAGTTTGCCCGGTGCCCACGGATGGTTAACGGTTCACTGTCGTGTCATGTGGAGGCTTCGCTTCTATAGAGGGGCCAAACAACGCCTTCTGGCCTATAAGGAGGGTGCAAATGCCGTTTCAAATCAGCAAAGAGGAAATACTGGAAACCATCAATATGGTTCAAAGCCAGAACCTGGATATTCGCACTATCACTATGGGCATCAACCTCTTGGATTGCAGGGCTGACAGCGGAGCAAAGACTGCCCGGCAGGTATATGATAAGATTACCAGCCTGGCCGGCAATTTGGTCAAAGTGGGCGATGAAATCCAGCGCGATTACGGCATTCCCATCATCAACAAGCGGATCAGCGTAACCCCCATTGCCATGCTTGTCAACGGCTTTAGTGAAGACGACATCTTTGCCATAGCCCTTGAATTGGACCGAGCTGCCGCTGAGGTAGGGGTAAACTTCCTGGGCGGCTTTTCAGCCCTGGTGCACAAAGGCTATACCGATGGCGATTATAATCTGATCAAGACCATACCCCGGGTCCTGGCTGAAACTGAGCGGGTCTGTTCTTCGGTCAACCTGGGGACTACCAAATCGGGCATAAATATGGATGCGGTGGCCGATATGGGCAGGATCATAAAGGCTACGGCTGAGGCCACCGCAGACCAGGACGGCCTGGGCTGCGCCAAACTGGTGGTGTTCTGCAACGCGACCGAAGACAATCCCTTTATGGCCGGAGCTTTCCATGGCCCGGGCGAACCGGAAACAGCGCTGAATATCGGCATAAGCGGACCGGGAGTGGTGGCTTCAGTGGTGAGAAACAACCCCGGCTGCGATCTGGGCGAACTGGCCAATCTCATCAAGAACACCGCGTTTAAGATCACCCGTGCGGGAGAACTGGTAGGCCGGGTGGCCTCCAAACGCCTGGGGGTGCCTTTTGGCATCCTGGACCTGTCATTGGCCCCTACTCCCGCGGTTGGCGACAGCGTGGCTGATATACTCCAGGCCATGGGCCTGGAACAAGTGGGTGGCCCGGGAAGTACGGCGGCTCTGGCCATGTTGAACGATGCCGTGAAAAAGGGTGGAGCCATGGCTTCGTCTTATGTAGGGGGACTTTCCGGGGCTTTTATTCCCGTCAGCGAAGATGCCGGTATGATAAAGGCGGCTGCCGAGGGTGCTTTGACCATAGAAAAACTTGAGGCCATGACCGCGGTATGTTCAGTTGGGCTGGATATGATCGCCATTCCCGGCGACACCAGCGAATACACCATTGCAGCCCTGATCTCCGATGAAATGGCCATCGGCATGATAAACCGCAAAACCACGGCTGTGCGCGTCATACCTGCACCGGGCAAAAAGCCCGGGGATTGGGTGGAATTCGGCGGGCTTATGGGGCGTGCCCCGGTAATACCGGTAAACAACAGTTCTCCGGCGCATTTCATTTCCCGTCGAGGCAGGATCCCGGCACCTATTCATTCGCTTAACAACTAGTGACGACGCAGGATCCCGGCACCTATTCAATCGCTCAACAACTAGTGACGACTGCCCAGACTGAAGTCCGGGGTTTTTCGGTTCACCTAGCCTGCTACCGCAAGACTATTCCCAAAGGCTCCGTCCGATCCTGATGTTCACACTCCCGAGGCTTTGCAGCCAGCTTTAGCAAACAACGATTTAATTACAGCTATGGAACCGTTCACACCTATCGCCGCCATCTGAGTGCAGTACACCCCAAGGCCGAAAAGCGTATTGAAGCCGTTCATCCTGGAATAATATATACAAGGGTGAGGATAGTGAAGAAAAATGACGAGGATGTACAGGTAGAGCTGCTCCTGGGCTTAAACCGCAAGCTGGAGGAAATGGTCCAGACTATGCACAAACTCGGGGTGGCGGAATATGTCGAGATGCTGCGCCATCCCCGCCGCCTTTTCTGGATCAATTTTTGGTCCGGAATAGCCCGGGGCCTGGGCATGGCCATAGGGTTTACCATCCTGGCAGCCGTGGTCTTATACCTGCTGCAGCGCGTCATATTGCTCAACCTACCGCTTATCGGCGATTTCATCGCCGATATCGTTCAAATTGTGCAAAAACAGTTGGGGGTCAACTGAGCGGGTTTGTAAAAAAACCTGAAGGCGAGGATTGACTATGAACCAGACTGATTATTACCAGGCCCTGTTATCCAGAAAAGAGGATATCGAGGAGCAGATAGCTCGCCGGCGTGACATCCTGCAGATGCCTATAGCGGAATACATGGATGAACTGTCTCTTTACGACCAGCATCCCGGGGATGTGGCCAGCGATACCTATGAGCGGGAGAAAGAAATGGGCCTTTTGGAGATGTTGGAATTCGAATTGGAAAAGGTCAATGATGCCCTGGCGCATTATCACAACGGCACTTACGGGATTTGCGAGCAGTGCGGCCAGCCCATCGAACCGGCCCGTTTGCAAAGGGTGGTCAATACCACGCTGTGCGCCCGTTGTGCCCGGCAGCAAAGCCATAATTATTTTACCCGGCCGGCTGAGGAGGCTGTGATTCCGCCGGGCCGGATGTATGACACCGCTTTTGATATAGCCGGGTATGATTATGATGAATACCGCAACACCCTGTACAATCCTGATCCGGATATTAGAGAAGGCTAAGGCTGTGGCGGCCAGGACATTGGCCGTTTATCGGCCTCCCAGATCCAGATCTAAAAGAAGGCTAAGGGGCTATTTGCAAAGAATATGGACCAGGCGGCTAAGATTGGAGCAGGACGCGGGTGTTGGTTAGATGGTGCAGGCATGAAATCTGCCGCCTTTTTTGGAATAGCCATACTCTAACCAGGGTATGGGCTATGTTACAGGCTCGAGAACCTGCCCACCTTGGCCTGGCTATACTCTAGCCAGGGGACCGGTTATATCGTAGGCTTGAGATATCTCTCGGGCACGTACCCAGCGAGATAAAATGGGGTTTATTCCCCAATTGTTCATGCCATAGTTGGAATAGTCTCACCCCTACACGATGAGGTAGTGTGCAAGTTTCCCTTGGCCGTGTCGTAATAAAAGACGGGTATAACGACACTAAGAATAACATTTTGGCGAAAGCTTGACATTGCCAAAACTATTTGGCTTGTTTATAGTATTGATAACCAAATTAGACTAACGAGTACATCATGGAAAAGGAGGTACTAGGCGTGAAAATCGGGATTTTCACGGATAGTTACAAACCTTATACCAGCGGTGTAGTTACCTCGATCACTACCTTTAAGAGGGAATTAGAGCAATTAGGGCACCAATTCTTTATATTTGCCCCCAATTATCCCAATTATGTGGAAAGCGAAGAGGGGGTATACCGCTTCTATTCTGTTCCCGCACCTACCAATCCTGACTTTACCCTGGCCATACCGGTGTTTCCGGGTATGAAATACCTCCTCCGCAAGCTAGATTTGGATATCATCCATGTGCACTCTCCATTTACCATGGGGCGGGTGGGGCTGCACTATGCCAGGCGCCTCGGCCTTCCCATCGTGTTTACCTATCATACCCTTTATGACCAGTACATTCACTACCTGCCCGTGGCTCAGGAGTTAGCCCGCGAAATGACCATTAAGTTCGCCAATAATTTTTGCCGTCAGGTAGATCATATCATTGTCCCCAGTTCAGAGGTGTCAAACATTCTTTGCAGCTATAACATCCCCACCCCGATCTCGGTAATCCCCACCGGGGTGCCAGTAGAGCGGTTTAGAGCCTTAGACTGCAAGGGGAATGTTCTGCGGGAGCGTTATGACATTCCTGCCGAGAATAAGATCCTGCTCAATGTGGGGCGCCTGACCAAGGAGAAAAACCTGGAATTCCTCCTGGATGCTTTTGCCCGGGTGCACCAGCAGAATCCTCAGACCACTCTGGTGATAACCGCCCAGGGGCCGTTGGAAAGCGCCTTGAAACAGCAGGCGGTTTATCTTGGCCTGAAACTGGAGCGCGATGTTATTTTTACTGGGGCGGTTCCGTTTGAAACCCTGATCCAGGTTTATTACAGCGCCGATCTGTTCGTATTCTCCTCTATGACTGAAACTCAAGGGCTGGTGCTGATTGAAGCCATGGCCGCCGGCCTGCCGGTGGTAGCCATCAGGGCATATGGGGTAGCGGATATGGTGGATCACGGCATTAACGGCTTTTTGACGGCTTGTGATCAAGATGAGTTCACCGGAGCAATCCTCAGACTGCTAAGCGATGACAAGATATATCATTACTTCCGCAACAATGCCCTGGTGAAAGCCGAGCAGGTCTCATCCCAGAACATGGCCCTGCAGTTGGAAAAGGTCTACCAGCAGCTCATAAATACGCATGTCCACCGCCGCAGCCGGGTGTATGACTGGCTGTCCCGCATGGTGCCGTAAGTGAGCTTGTTGACGAATGTGACAGGTGAGAACTTGATAGCCGGGGATGCTCCGTTCGCGTTGGGAAATGCCCCATGGGGAAACGGAACATCCCTGTTTCATTTAAGGGCGCTTAAAAGGCCGGCTCCATTCATCTAGCGCAGACGAGGTTGTAAAGCCTTACCAGCGGGATATTCCCAAGGGTAGACTTTATTCGTAAACTGCGAGGCGAGGCGGTAAAGCCTTACCTGCGGAGTATTACCACAGGCTCGATTCATCTACCGCGAGGCGAGGCAGTCAAGCCTCATTTGGGCAACATTCCCAATGGCGGGCTTAAATCCAAAGCCTCACCTGCGGGGTATTTCCAAGGGCCGGCTTGATTCGTCATCACCGCATGTCGATCATCCATCACTGCTGTTCCGTTAGCACAGTGTTTGTGATAAATTGTTAGTGGACAACCGCGTAACGGCCTTTTTGCCTCTCTGCAGGCCGGACAGGTTTGTGATACATTGTTAGGGGACAACCCGGTTGGCAGCATTGGCATGAACTGCCGGGTTGATACCAAAACTGCAGTTTTGGGTAATAAACCGTGTTGCAGCTAAAGTGTTGGTTAAGCATTATATAGGCCGGATGTAGGCCGCACGTTGAGTTTAGATTAAACATAGGGGCGGGCTTAGGCTGTCCGGCTCCTTGATAATGCCGTACTCTCGATTTTTGTTGATTAAACTAGGGACGGGATTAGGAACATATGCTGCGAACCATTCTGGCTGTCACAGTAGCCAAAATCATAATATGGGTCAGCCGGCAATTCGGCAATCAGGGCACGGTATTGGCCGGGCGGGTGGCGCGCTGGTTGGATCCCGGCATACTCAAGAAATTGGCCGCCAGGGTAGAAAAAGAGATCATCATTATCACCGGTACCAATGGCAAAACCACCACCAGCAACATGATTGCGCACATATTGAAAACCAAAGGGTATAGCGTGGTTCATAACCGGGCCGGGGCCAATATGTTGAACGGAATCACCACGGCTTTTATCGAGGCCACCAACCTGCCCGGCAGCCGGACATGGGATTATGCCTTGCTGGAAACCGACGAGGCCAATGTGGCGCTGCTATTGAGCGAGGTCAATGCCGGAGTCCTGCTGGTAACCAACTTTTTCCGCGACCAACTGGACCGCTACGGCGAGCTGGATCACACCATAAGCCTGATAACCGAAGGGGTAAAAGGCCGCAGCCTGAGGTTGTGGCTCAATGCCGACGATCCATTGATGAGCGGTTTTGCGTATGACACCGGCCTGCCCTGCAGCTATTATGGCTTTGGAGAAACCCCTTACGACACCCTGGAGAACCACCACAGCAGGGAAGGGCGTTACTGCATGCGGTGCGGGGAGGAAATCGAGTACCTGCGTTTTCATTTCGCGCAGCTGGGGGTTTTCCGCTGTCCCAACTGCGGCAACCGCAATCCGCGCCCAGATTTCGAAGCAACCGACCTGGAGCTCGATCAGGGCATCACCATGAAAGTAAATGGCATTCAAATCCGGAGCCCATACCAGGGCTTCTACAACGCCTATAACCTTTTGGCTGCAGTAGCCCTGACCAAAAGCCTGGGGGTAGAGGATGCTGTTATACAGGAAGCCCTGGCAGGCTTTCAACCCCAGGCGGGGCGTATGGAGCGCTTTGTCATCGGCGAGCGGGAGGCCATTCTCACCCTGGTCAAAAACCCCACTGGGTTCAATCAGAGCCTGCAGACCCTGCTGCAGGACAAAAGAAGCAAGAACCTGTTTATAGCTTTAAACGACAATGTAGCTGATGGGCGTGATATATCCTGGATCTGGGATGCCGACCTGGAAAGTGTAACCGTGCCAGGCACCGCGATTTCAGTTTTTGTCTGCTCCGGGCTGCGCAGCGGGGATATGGCGGTACGGGCAAAATATGCCGGGGTTGACATGGCGATTATAGAGATCGAGAGCAATCTGGAGGCGGGCATCAGGAAAGCCCTGCAGGGACCGGGCGAGGTCAGCTATATTCTGTCAACCTATACCGCCCTGTTCCAATGCCGCAAAATACTGTTGGACCTCAGACTCGGTGCCAGGCACCACACTTATTCACAAGGGTGACAAATGGGGACGGTGACAAAAAAGGACCGTCCCCATTTGTCACCAGCATAGGAGGGTGAATATGGCTCAATTCACCATTGCTCATCTGTACCCTGATTTGATGGACTTGTATGGCGACCGCGGCAATTTGTTATGCCTTAAAAAGCGCCTGGAGTGGCGCGGGCATGAGTGCCTGATCAAGAGCGTCGGCCTGGGTGAGGCCCTCGATATCGATGACACAGACATGGTTTTCATGGGCGGCGGTTCTGACCGTGAACAAGCCCTGGTATACGGGGATCTGATAACCCGGGCGGATAGCTTCATCGCTGCCATCGAAGCAGGACTGCCGGTTCTATGCGTTTGCGGGGCTTACCAAATGCTGGGGGAGGCTTACATCGCAGCCGACGGAAAAATGCTGAAGGGATTAGGGTTTTTCAACTTCATCACCCGGGGCGGTGAGCCTCGCCTGGTCGGCAACGTGCTGCTGGAAGCGCATTTGGCTGGCCGCAACACCAGCGTGGTGGGTTTTGAAAACCATGCCGGCCGCACCTACCTGGAAGACCCGCGCCTGGAGGCATTCGGCAGGGTCGTCAAAGGTTACGGCAACAACGGCCAGGACGGCAGTGAAGGCATCAAATACAAAAACCTCATCGGCACCTACCTGCACGGCCCATTATTGCCCAAAAACCCGGCTGTAGCCGATTTCTTTATCAATGCCATGGCAAAACGGCGCGGCCTCACTTCAGAGATCACCCCTCTTGATGACAGCATAGAAAACTTCGCCCACCAGCAAGTAAAACTCAAAATCCTCTCATCTTAGCTGCCAGATGCCACAAGGGGACGCTCGATGACACGAGGAACGCGTCCCCTTGTGTCATCGAGCGTCCCCTTGTGGCATGGTATATTCTGTATGCGGTGGGGGATACTAGGCACAAACAGGATTATCCGAAAGGGAGTTTTGGTTATCAAGCCTTCAACAGCGGTTAAAGCGGATCCATTTCCGGCTGAACTGATACAAAACCGCCTCCGCCAGCTGACCAGGACCGGCAACCCAAAGGTGGACCGGATAATGGCTTATCTTTTGGAGGAAAGCGGCAAAATGCTGCGTCCCCGCCTGGTTTATCATGCCGCCGCCATAAATCCGCACGACCCCATTGTGGTGCGGGATATCGCCGTAGCGGTAGAATTGATTCACCTGGCCTCACTGGTGCACGACGACGTGATCGACAGTGCCCATTTGCGGCGCGGGCGGGAAAGCCTCAACGCCCGTTTCGGCAATCACGCCAGCGTACTGGCGGGCGATTACCTATTCGCCGCAGCCTTCAATATCATCAACCGCCACCAGCAAAACCAGGTCATGGAAAACATCACCCACACCATACAGGTAATGTGTTCCGGGGAGATCATGCAGATGGGGCAGGCTTACAACCTGAACATCGGCCTGGAGGAGTATTATGATAAAATCTATCGCAAAACCGCCTGCTTGTTTGCCTCCAGCTGCAAAATCGGCAGCCTGATCAGCCAGGCCGGCCCCGAGCAGACCAGGCAGCTCGAACAGTTCGGGCTCTGTCTGGGCTATGCGTATCAGATCATCGATGACGTGATGGATTTGGTGGCTGACAGCGCCATATTGGGCAAACCGGTGGGAAACGACATTACCCAGGGCAATATAACCCTGCCGGTCATATTGGCTTTACAGAAAGAGGGCTGCGCGGAGCGAATCAAAGCCCTCCTGGAGCGCCGTTCCAGCATCGCCGCCAGCCTGGGCGCAATCATAAACATGCTGATCGAGAGCGGCTCAATTGCTGAAGCCATCGAACACGCCACCGACTTTTTGGAGCGGGGCCAGGAGCACCTGGCAGGGCTTCCCGAGGGCGAAAACCTGGAAATATTGAAAAGAACCTGTATGAGCTTTATCGATCACTATCGCCCGGTGCTGGGGCGTTATCATCCCCTTATGGAAAGGCAGGCCTGAGCATGACTGCGACCAAAACCGCCCGCGATCCTGCCCGGATAAAGCCAAAAAACAGGGCTGTACCGGGGCAGTCGGCTTTGCTCCTGCAGCATATCCTCTTCACACTCCCCCGGGTACAAAAGCTACTGGCTGCCTGGCGGAATGAAGCGGAACGCTGCCCTGATCCGGTATTGCGCCAAATGGCATTGGCCAGCCTGGAGAAAAAGGCTTTTCATTGCCAGGGCGGCGCGGTCTTTGCCATTGCAGCCCGCGGCCATGAAAAAGCCGTGCTGCGCATTATCGTGGCCTACCAGACTTTATGCGATTACCTGGACAACTTATGCGACCGGGCGGGCAGCACTGATGGTGAGGCCTTTCGCCATCTGCACAACAGCCTGTTAACGGCTCTGACCCCGGGCAGCGCCTGTGAAGACTACTACCTGTTCTACCCGCACAAACAGGATGGAGGCTATATCAATAAACTGGTGGCCGAGTGCCAGACCCAGATCGAGACCCTGTCCAACTACCGAAGGGTGCAGGAGCGGCTCTGGGAGCTGGCCAACTGGTACATTGAGCTGCAGGTACGCAAACACCTGCACCCCGAAATCCGGGAAGAGCAGCTGATCGGCTGGGCAAAAGAGCTGTGCTCGCGTTATCCCGGGGTGCGCTGGCAGGAAATCGCTGCGGCTGCCGGCTCCACGCTGGCTTTATTTGCCCTGCTGGGCCTGGCCGGCCGTGAAGAATTGGACGATGCCGTCATACAGCGGACCTGGCAGGCTTACTTTCCCTGGATCTGCGGCCTGCACATCCTGCTGGACTATTTCATCGACCGCGAGGAAGACCGGCAGGGCGGCGACCTGAATTTTACCTTTTACTACCGCGATGAAGCAGAGATGCTGGAACGCCTCAAATTCTTCGTCCGCCAGGCCCACGATAGCGCCGCCAGCATGCCCGACCCGGCTTTTCACACCACCGTGGTCGAGGGCCTCCTGGGGCTTTACCTCTCCGATGCCAAGATTGCCGCCCAATGCTATCAACACCTGGCCGATAGCCTGCTCAAATGTTCGGGGCAGAGGGCTGTCACCACCTATCGGATCTGCCGCATGGTACGCAAAGTATTGTAAAGCGAAATGGAATTTAATCCCAAAGCATGGTAGCTAAGTTACAATCAGCTAAGTTATAATATTGGTATTGGCAAATGGGGATGGTGCGCGGCTGGTCTCGTGTCCCGGCCATCCCCATCTGTCGTACATACATAGCGGAAAGGGGAATATTATGGCTGACATCATCGATTATCAGATTTTCGGAGATGATATGCAGTTGGTTGAAATTGAACTGGATCCTGGGGAGGGGGTTCGCGCCGAGGCCGGGGCCATGACCTACATGGACGCCGGGGTGCAGATGCAGACCGGGACCGGAGGCGGCATGTTTAAGGGCTTCAAGCGCATGCTTACCGGTGAGAGCTTTTTTATCACCACCTTCATGAATTCGACCCGCTCCAAGCAAAGGGTAGCCTTTGGGGCCCCTTATCCGGGCAAAATTATCCCCATCGACCTGACACTGCACGGCGGGCGTTTTATGTGCCAGAAAGATTCATTCATATGTGCTGCCCGGGGTATTGAGATCGAGATCGCCTTTACCAAGAGGATTGGGGCCGGCCTGTTCGGCGGAGAGGGTTTTATCCTGCAGCGCCTCAAAGGAGATGGCCTGGCTTTCATACACGCAGGAGGCACACTGATAGAGAAGAGGCTGCAGCCCGGGGAAAAACTCAAGGTTGATACCGGATGTCTGGCGGCTTTTGAAGAATCGGTCGACTATAACATTGAGTTTGTAGGCGGTTTTAAAAATGCCCTGTTTGGCGGGGAAGGCCTGTTTATGGCTACTGTGACCGGCCCGGGACTGGTTTATCTGCAGAGCCTGCCCCTGTCCCGCCTGGCGGACCGCATAGTGGCCGCCTCAAGGGTAGGAGGATCACGGGAAGAAAGCCGCGGCCTGGGCAACATTTTGGGCAATATAATTTCCGGTGACTGATCTTGATTTTGGGGAAAAAACCCCAGGTAAGGTGACTGTAGGGTTGGTAGCTGAGGGGTGACTGATTTTTTCAGGAGAGTTAGCCCCGCATGCGGTGATTGTGCAATGGCCACAGAGCAATAACTGATCGTTGTTGGCCTAGGGGTGGGCCATAGAGCAATAACTGATCTTTGTTGGCCCAGGGTTGGTCACAGAGCAATAACTGATCTTTATTGGCCTGGTAACCAGAAAGGGAGCAGAAAGGCGGAAAGTTGACAATTGGGGGGGCGGTCCCCATTTGTCATCTTCCCACCTGAAGGGGCCATGCCCCTGTTCAACCCTGCCCCCTTGGTCAACCACCCACCCCTGTGCCAGAAGGCAAACAGGAGAGCGTCTCTGCTGATATAACTGCTTAAGCCACTCGTAAAAACCACCATACCGTTATGGGACCATAGCGTCTCCGCTGGTATCCGTCCTCAGGCCACCATGTTACCTCTGCACAATTGCATTGATGGCAGCGTTCCTGACTCTAAGTTCGTCGACTCTCTCGCCGCCTCTGACATTGATATCGATGATTTCAACAGTGTACTCACAGATTCCACACCCGGAGGGGAAGTCTTGATCGCAGAAAGTAAAGCTGAACGGCAGTTCTTCAACATCGTTGAATTCAAGCTTCCAGGTCTGCAAAATGGTGTGATGCCCGTGGTGATGCCCGTGGCGATGCCCGTCACAATCCCTCTTCAATGCAATTACCAATTCGACATCATCATCGTCCTCAACTTTGAAAATAGCTGAGAAGTCAATTTTCACTTTTGGATTGAAACAGGAAGACTTATCAACAGTGACTCTTGCCAGCAGAATGTCGTGATGATCATCGTGATGACGTTCACGAACATGTTTCATGTCAACATGGAAACCTTCTCCGCAAACCAGAACCAAATGCGGGGACAGAGGGGTCGGGCAGATCGGCACTCCACCGCTGGCCCGGGAAGTGGTGAAGCAAACCCTCGGGCTATCTACTGTTGAACAGGTTGGGCAAGACCTGTCGTGAACCCCATGGTCACAGAACCTGTCGTGATGAAAATCATGGCGGTGGCAATCACAACTGTGGAACACACGGCTGGGAAAGACCCTTTCGACCGAAACACGTTGGACTCTTCTGGACCGGTGTCGACGTCTAAATCTAGTCATTAATATATTCCTCCTTATTAGATTAATGGCAGAGAAGAGATATACTCCCTTGTTTTACATTTTATTCATGTCGAAACGACAGTGTTCCAGGTACGAATTCTAAACTAAACAGATAAATACGCAGAAAACCGGGCATATGAACCGGCTAATCTATGTGCCGCCAGGTCTTCTACTATATGAGTAAATAGTGACGGCAGATCTAGGCCCCTGTTGTTAGCGCAACATGCCCGCTTCTGCTAAATGAAAGAATAGTGACGGCTGCAGGCATAGCAGTGCCGGTACCTTGCCACCAGGCCTGCTATACTATATGAGTAAATGCCGCCGGAGGTTGACAAATGGATATGCGTACAAGGTACTTGTACCCCTATCGCCCACACAATAATGGTTGAAATATGGCGGATTTTATGTGATAATTGCTGATGATTCTGTATACATGAGGTGCCGCCAGCAGATGGACTACAGCAGTCAATACCGCCGCAAGGTGATAACGATAGAAACCGCCCTGGATCTGATCGAAAGCAATGACGAAGTCTTGACCAGCCTGGGTGCAGCGGAGCCTGTAACCCTTTTCAACCACCTGCACCTGCTCAAGGGAAAGGTAAAAAATGTTTCCATCGTCAATGCATTGATGATCGGGCACTACCCCTTCTACATGGATCCCGACATAAAAGACAGTGTTTTGCTCAACTGCTGGTTTCTCACTTGGGGACCGCGCCAGGGTCATCCCCTGGGGACTGTCAATTACGTGCCCATGGAATTGCACACCTTTTTGCAGAACCGCATCCACCATCGCCGCCCCAATATATTCTGGGGCAGCGCATCCAGCATGGATAAGCACGGCATGATGACAACCTCGGTTTCTTCGGTTTTTGAGCGGGAAGCCATCGAAAAAGCCGATCTGGTCATCATTGAGGTCAACCCGCGTCTGCCCCGGGTCTACGGCGAAACCCACGTGCACATCTCCGAGGTGGACTATATAGTTGAAGCCGATAACGAAGTCCCAGCGCTGCAGCCCGAGCCCAGCAATCCCAAAGCCGATCTTATCGGTCGTTATGCAGCCGAGCTGGTTGAGGACGGCTCGACCATTCAAGTTGGCTTTGGCGGGATAACCGGCGCAATTGCCCGGCATCTAAGCGACAAAAAGGATCTGGGGGTGCATTCCGAAGTCATCTCCGATGCCATCCTCGATCTTTACGAAGTCGGTGCCATAACCAACCGCAAAAAGACCATTTTCAAAGGCAAATTCGTGGGTGATATCGGACTGGGGACCAGGCGCCTGTATGACTTCCTGGACGACAACCCGGCGGTTGAATTTTTGTCCGGAAAGGTAATGAACGATCCGGCGGTGATCCGCCAGAACTATAAAATGGTTTCCATCAATTCTGCTCTGCAAATGGACCTGACCGGGCAATGCTCGGCGGAAACGGCGGGTTTGCGCCTCTTCAGCGGCACCGGCGGGCACAAGGAATTTGTAAAAGGGGCCCAGGAATCGCCGGGAGGCAAATCCATCATCGCTTTCTATTCATCAGCCAAAGAGGACAGCATATCTCGAATCGTGCCCCAGTTTGAAGCCGGCACTGCGGTCACCACTTCGCGGGTAGATGTGGACTACGTAGTCACTGAATATGGCGCGGTCTGCCTGCGGGGGCGCTCCATACCTGAACGGGTCAGGGCTTTGATCAGCATCGCTCACCCCAACTTCCGCGATTACCTGAAAAGCGAAGCCCGCCGCCTCAATCTGTGGTAGTTTTCTCATATCGCTCTGGCCAACATAGCCCTTTCCAGCCATTTCTTGCGGCGATAAATGATAGTATAGACCACGCCGCGCAGGCCCCAGTCGATGACGAACAGCACCCATATGGACGCCACCGGCCAGTGCAGCACCATGATGAACAGATACATCAGGGGAATGCGCATTAACCAGGTGAATACAGTGGAAATGTACATTGGCGTGCGGGTGTCCCCCGAGCCTTTGAGGATGCCGCTCATGACCATATCGATGGCGATGGTCAGCTGCTCCAGCGAGGCGATGCGCACCAGGAGCCCGGCGGTCCTTATTATATCCGGGTCATTGGTGAACAGTGAAGCGATAAAATAGGGGAAAACGGCAAAGATCAGCCCGATAAAGCCCATTAGGATGGCTGCCATTTCCAGGCAGCCCCGGCTGTTCTGCTCAGCCTTGCTGCGGTCCGCAGCCCCCACCGCCTGTCCCACCAGGGTGGTAGCTGCGATGGCTATCCCAAAGCCGGGCATATAAGAAATTGACTCCACCACCAGGGCTACCTGATGGGAGGCGTAAGCCAGGGTGCCCAAAAACACCAGGAGATATGTGGAGGTTAGTTGAGCTGCAGTGACGAAAAGCTGTTCAACCAGTGCAGGTATGCCCAGGCTGAGTATGCGTCTTATGGTGTTCAAGCGCATTACGAAAATGTCCTTAATGCGTACCGCCAGTTCGGTATAATTAGTCAAGAGAGCGGCTGCTGAAAGGACGAAGCCGAGAAAATGAGCAATACTGGTGGCCAGGGCCGCTCCCGCCACCCCTAAGGCCGGGAAACCGAACCAGCCAAAAACCAGCACCACATCTCCCACCACATTGAATGTATTAGTGATAATGCCGATTTTCATGGGGATATCGGTGCGACCCAGACCGCGGAAAACCGAGCTTAACATATAATAGATCAGGGCAAAGGGAACCAGGGCCAGGGTGATGCGCAGGTAGGTAAAGGCCAGTTGGCTGACAGCTGCCTCCACTTTGAAGAGGGACAGGATTTGCACCAGGAAGGCCTGAGTTAAAACCCCGGTCAGCAAGCCTATGAAAAGCGCCATAAGCAGGCTCTGGCCGGCTACCTGGGCGGCTTCGTCAAGGCGGTCGCCGCCCTTGGCCTGGGCTACCAGGACGGACGCGCCGACACCCAGGGCATTCAGGAAAAGCACCAGCGAAAAGAAAATCTCCGCCCCCAGGCTGGCAGCTGCCAGGGGAACCTCGCCCAGCCGCCCTACCACAGCTACATCCACCACTCCTACCAGCATGTAGAGGGTCATTTCCCCCATGGCCGGCCAGGCGATCTTCCATATCGTAACCCGCAGGTTTTTATCTCTCCATATCAGCATAAAAATCGAATGTCCCCGAATCTTTCTGCATTTAGTGGCAAAAAACAGAAACGACCATCATAGCCATTACCATTAGCCCAACGAATCTTTCTGCATCTATGGGCAAAAAAGCCTTCCCTCTATTTTACCGGAAAAAATAAGTATGGTGCCAGGCACGACACTTATCGCCGGGCAACCGTTGGTCTCAGGGGGCTGCCGGTGTTTTGGCAACAAGGTTGCCGTACAATGGCCGCTAACATTATCTATTGCACTCAGGGAGTTGCCGGTGCTTGGGCGACCAGCCTTTGATAAATGTGGGAAAGGCCTCAACGCTCAAACAGCAGCGAACTTAATAAGTGTGGTGCCAAGCACCACACTTATTGCACCGCTCAACCGGCCGCGAACTGGCTGTGGTACAGGTCGGCATAAAAGCCTCCCTGGGCCAACAAGCTGCGGTGCGTACCCTGCTCGACGATAGCGCCCTGGTTCATTACAAGGATCAGGTCGGCATCGCGTATGGTTGACAAGCGGTGCGCGATGACGAAACTGGTACGCCCCCGCATCAAGGACTTCATAGCCCTTTGCAGCAAGACCTCGGTGCGGGTATCCACATTACTGGTGGCCTCGTCCAGTATCAGTATGGGCGGGTCAGCCAGCACCGCCCGGGCGATAGTCAATAACTGCTTCTGCCCCTGCGAAATATTGGAAGCCTCCTCATTCAAGACGGTTTCATAACCATCCGGCAGGGTCATGATAAAATGGTGGGCGTGGGCCGCTTTGGCTGCAGCTACGATTTCATTAAAACTGGCCCCTTCCTTTCCGTAGCCGATATTCTCGCGGATAGTGCCATTGAAAAGCCAGGCATCCTGCAAAACCATGCCGAACATGGTGCGCAAATCCCCGCGCCGCATATCGCGAATATCCACCCCGTCCACGGTGATGGAACCGCCCTGTATTTCATAGAAGCGCATGATGAGATTGACCAGAGTAGTCTTGCCGGCCCCGGTGGGTCCCACTATAGCCACGGTCTGGCCGGCCTTCACGTGTATGCTCAAATCCTCCATCAATAAAGCCTCCGGGCTGTAGCCGAAGCGCACATGATCGAAACGCACCTCGCCGCGGGGGAAAGGCAGAACCACCGCTTCCTCTTTGTCAGGCAGCTGCTCCTCCTCATCCAGCACCTCGAATACCCGCTCGGCCGACGCGATAGTGGATTGCAGGATATTGGTGATATTGGCCACCTGGACGATGGGATGGGTAAACTGCCGCATGTATTGGATAAAAGCCTGCACATCGCCGATGAAAATGGCCCGCTGGGCTACCAGCAACCCCCCCACCAGAACCACCAGCACATAGCCCATGTTATTGACGAAATTTATCGCGGGGAAAATTATGCCCGACATGAACTGCGCCTTCCAGCCCACCTCATAGAGCCGCTGGTTGATCTCTTTGAACTTCTCCACCGAATCCCGCTCATGCCCAAACAGCTTGACAATCTTATGGCCGCCATACATCTCCTCCACATGGCCGTTGAGCTCGCCCAGGGTTTTTTGCTGCTGCACGAAAAAGCGCTGCGAATAGCGCGCTACGACCGCCGTGACCAGGGCGCTCAAAGGCAGGGTCACCAGGGCGATCAAGGTCATCAGCAGGCTGATGGAAAGCATCATCGCCAGAATCCCGGCCAGGGTCACTACCGAGGTTATCAGCTGGGTCAGGGTCTGCTGCAGGGTATTGGCGATATTGTCCATATCGTTGGTAACCCGGCTGAGGATCTCGCCATGGGTGTGGCGGTCGAAATAGCTCAAAGGCAGGCGATCGAGCTTGTCTTTCACGTCATTGCGCATGTTATAAACGGTTTCCTGGGCAACGCTGGACATAATATAGGCCATCAGGAAAGCAAACAGCGAGCTCAACAAATACAGCCCCAACAAGACCAGCAGGATCCGGGCGATATAATCGAAATCAAACCCGGGCTGAACCTGAGCCCGCAGCTGTTCAATATACCAGTCCGGCATATTATTCCGCACCGCCTGTTCAAGCTCGACATAGTGATTGTAGCCTGCCATCACCCCTTCACCGATCTTGTTTACGGCCATGCCGATCAGCTTGGGACCTGCTATGGCAAACAGGGTGCTGAGAACCGCCAGGCAAAACACCAGCAGCATACGATAGCGCTGCGGGCGCAGGTAAGCCCACAAGCGTTTCAGAGTACCCCTGACATCGCGGGCTTTTTCCGGGGGAACAGCCAGCCCCCCGCGCACCCCGCGGCGGTGCCCATGCCTCGGCCGCATCGGCGAAAAGTCTTTATGGTTATTATCCTGTTTGTCAGATGTCGTCTGGCTCATTCAATCGCTCTCCTAGGGGTGACAAATGGGTGACAGTTGGGGACCGTCCCCAACTGTCACCCAATTGTCACCGCCTAAAATTTCTCCAGATACTCATCGATCTCCCATTGATAAACGCGCGAACTGTAGTTTTCCCATTCTTTGATCTTGGCATAGCAGAAGCGCGAGTGAATATGTTGCCCGAGGGCTTGCTGAATGACTTCGTCGCGGTTCAGCTCAGATATGGCTTCATAGAGGTTTTCCGGCAGTGATTCAATGTTGTTCAATTTTCGATCCGCCAGGTTCATCTCATAAATGTTTCGGTCAACCGGCGGCAATGGCTTTTCGCGATTTTTTATCCCTTCCAGCCCGGCCTTTAATATCACCGCCAGTCCCAAATAGGGATTGCAGGTGGGATCAGGACTGCGCACCTCGATGCGGGTGCCGATCCCCCGCCGGGCCGGGACGCGGATCAAAGGACTGCGGTTGCGATGTGACCAGGCGATATATATCGGGGCCTCATAGCCTGGCACCAGCCTTTTGTATGAATTCACCGTAGGGTTGGTGATGGCGGTAATAGCCCGGGCGTGCTTCATTACCCCGGCGATGAAATACCGGCAGGTATCGCTCAATCCTTCCGGATCATCGGCATCGTAAAAAGCGTTTTCCCCGTTTTTAAAGAGCGAGATGTGCAGGTGCATCCCTGACCCGGCCACACCGAAAAGCGGTTTGGGCATGAATGTGGCATGCAGGCCATGCTGTTGGGCAACCGTGCGCACCACTATACGGAAAGTCATAATATTATCTGCGGTTTTTGAAGCATCCTGATACTTGAAATCAATTTCATGTTGGCCGGGAGCCACTTCATGGTGGGCCGCTTCGATCTCAAAGCCGAGCTTCTGCAGGGTTTCAACCATGTCCCGGCGGGCGTTTTCCCCCTTGTCCACCGGGGGCAGATCAAAATACCCGGCTTTGTCGTTGGTTTTTAGCGTCGGACTGCCATCCTCATCGACATGAAACATAAAAAACTCCGGTTCCGGCCCCACATACATGGTATAGCCCATTTGAGCCGCTTCCTCAAGCATTTTCTTTAAAGCGTAGCGCGGCGAACCGGTAAAAGGCTGGTTGTCAGAGTCGTTAATATCACAGATTATACGCGCTGTTTTGGAATTGGAGCCCGGGTTTGTCCAGGGCAAGACCAGAAAAGTCTCGGGATCAGGTATAAGGTACATGTCGGATTCTTCTATGCGCACAAAGCCCTCAATAGATGAGCCGTCAAACATCAATTCGCCATCCAGGGCTTTCTCCAGTTGATCGTCGGTAATGGAGATGCTTTTCATAACCCCGAGTATATCGGTGAACTGCAGGCGTATAAACCTGACATTCTGCTCGGCCACAATTTTTAAGATGGTATTCTTGTCCATAACCAGCCTCCTGATTTATTAAAAGTGTTGGCACATCATAACCTGTTTAAAGCGATTACCAGTCCACCGCCAGTTTATATAACCCTCATCAAAAAGGTTACTACCATTATCAATCCCAATAAAAGATTGAAAAACATCCCCGAGAACAGCCCGACAACAGTGCCAAAGCCGGCTTTCACAGCCTTGTTGAGGTCGTTTGCGCTGAGGTATTCGCCCAGCATGGCCCCAATCCATGGCCCTATCAACAATCCCAACGGGGGAAGAATGAACAGCCCAGCAAAAGTACCGATAAATGCGCCCCATACCCCGGCCCGGCTTGAGCCCGAATATTTGGCTCCCAGGGTAGTCGACAGGTAGTCGACCAGTACAGACAATAAAGTTATGCCTCCCATCATGGCGATATAGGTTACGTTTATTACCTCAAAGCCTTCATACCAACCATAAGCCACAATAACCCCCAGGATCAAAGGTATGCCTGGAATCATGGGAATAAAAATCCCAAGCAACCCGGCCAGCATGAAAAGCACCGCCAGAACCAGCACCAGGCTTTCAGTCACCACCAACCACCTCCCCAAAAAAACTAAACTTGCAGGCCCAGTGTACGGATGAGCTGAGCCGCCAGATAACGACAGTGTTCATAGGTTAAGCCGCCCTGCAGGTAGGCACAGTAAGGCTCTCTGGCCGGGGCATCGCATGACAGTTCAATCGAAGCCCCCTGCACGAAAGTGCCCGCGGCCATAATCACCGGAACATCATAACCCGGCAAGCGGGCAAACTCCAGGCGTACATCGCTGTCTACAGGGGAACAATTCTGCACCACCTGACAGAAGCGCTGCAGCTCTTCTATAGTATTGAAACAGAGGGATTGTATGATATCAGCCCTAAACTCATTCCACCTGGGCTCTACCCGGTATCCTGCCTGTTCAAACAGAGCCGCTATTAAAACCGCCCCTTTTAAGGCCTGCAATACTGTATGGGGAGCCATAAACAGGCCCTGGAAAAACCAGCGTTTATCTACCAGACTGGAGCCCAATTGTTTGCCCAGTCCGGGCGCGGTGAGATGGTAGGCGATGGTCTCTATAAGCCCGGCCTGACCGGCAATATAGCCACCGTTGGGGGCCAGTCCCCCACCGGGGTTTTTGATTAAGGACCCGGCTACCAGATCTGCCCCAACCCGGCAGGGTTCCTGTGGCTCGACGAATTCCCCGTAACAGTTGTCCACCAGCACAATACAGTCCGGCTTTTGCTGCTTGACCAGTTTGATCAGGCCTTTGATGCTCTCTATAGGTATGGCCGGGCGCAGGCTGTAGCCGCGTGAACGCTGGATCAATACCATTTTGGTATTGTTATCGACTGCCTCTGCAATGGCCTTTACATCGGGAAGCCCGGCCTGGTCGAGCGGGATCTCTTTGTAGAGAACGCCTTTTGCCGCTAAAGTCCCTTTGCGTTCAGGGCCGCCGCCAATTATATTAAACAAGGTGTCATAAGGCCGGCCGGTGATGCTCAGCAATCCATCCCCGGGCTTAAGCAGGGCAAACAAGCAGGCGGAAATAGCATGTGTGCCGGATACGATCTGCGGGCGTACCAGTGCATCTTCAGCCTGAAACACCAGTGCATAAAGCCTTTCCAGAGCCGTACGGCCGGCATCGCCATAGCCATAACCGGTTGAACCATAAAAATGATGCTCTCTGACCCGGGCTTCCTGAAAGGCCTGCAGCACCCGCTCGCTGTTTATGTAGGCGTTGTCTTCGAATACTCTAAACTGCGGAGCAATGATCTTTTCGATATCGGTTACAGTATTTATGGCATCCCGCAATGATGACGGCCTCTCTTTCCATCTCTTATAGCTACCCTTCATATTATACACATGCCTGGCAATAGACTACAATTCGTTAAGCACGTAGAGCAGGCCATCCGGGCTTATGCCCAAGCTGTGCCGTTGCCCCGGTCACATCAACAAGGGTCGGCGGTCAGGCTTTGAGTTCCGATAACTCCGGCAGATCAATATCCTCGATAGTAGTCAGGTCCTTGCGGGTCAAGCGGCTCTTGTCTATGATGCGCAGGGCCTGGCGGCGAATGGATTTTTCAGTTAAATTGCGCACAAAGCGCGCATTGCCGCTGTGAGGATGCCTGTGGCTGCAAAACTCGGTTAGCAGGTGTTTCAGCTTCCAGCGGGCTGCATTGCTCAACACATAATCCCTTTCCGAGTATAAGTGCAGGGCGATTTGAAAAAGCTCTTCACAACTGTAGTCATTAAACTGTATGTGTATGGGGAATCTCGATCTCAAACCCGGGTTGGAACGCATGAAATGGTCCATTTCATTGCAGTACCCGGCCAGCACTACCACCAGATTATCGCGGTTATCCTCCATCTGTTTCACTATAGTGGCAATGGCCTCTTTGCCGAAATCCTTTTCCCCACCCTGGGCCAGGGTATAAGCCTCATCAACAAATAGAATGCCCCCTAAGGCCTTCTGTATGGCCTCCTTGGCCTTCTGCGCGGTATGACCGATATACTCCCCTACCAGGTCGGCTCTTTCCACCTCAACCAGATGCCCTTTGTCGAGCAGTCCGATATCCTTGAAAATCTTCCCCAATATGCGCGCTACGGTGGTCTTACCGGTACCTGGATTGCCTTTGAATATCATATGCAGGGACACTGGCTGTGATTTGAGATTCTGTTCGGA
>LSQX01310904.1_pt1 | contig 35806 bp, 27 predicted proteins | sample 654561 | NCBI WGS metagenome assembly LSQX01 (sample SAMN04489861, study PRJNA283612) | anaerobic digester metagenome | isolation source: 4 biogas reactors fed with cattle manure at either 37C or 55C with and... | place: Denmark: Kongens Lyngby | collected 2014 | reverse complement strand
CATCTGATCGTGCGCGTGTCAGAGGAACTCGCCGGCCCTCTCCGTGAACCCCGGGAGGTGCACTGGGAGGACCCGGTGACGGTGCTCGAGGGCGTTGGTGAACATCGGGCGGACCTCCTGCGCGAGATGGGCCTGGAGACCGTCGGCGACCTGCTCTGCTACTACCCTCACGACTACGAGGACCGCAGCCAAATCACTCCGCTATCCGGCGCCCAGCATCGCCAGCCACTGCTGACCCAAGTCACCGTCAGCGGTCATGGACGGGCCGAGTACCGTGCCCGGCCCCAGAAGGCCGTGGTGCCCGCACGTGACGCCACCCGGAGCTGTGAACTGGTCTGGTATGGCCAACCGTATATGGCGCGCCACTATGCGGCCGGCGACCGGCTGCTGGTGCGCGCGGAGGCGCGGTGCCTCGCGCGAGGGCTGTTGCTGATGGTGCGGCACTGCGAGCGCATCGAGCCGGGGAGCCAGGACGAGCCGGGGCTGATCCCGCGCTACAGCACGGTGGAGGGGATTTCCGAGGCCATGCTGCGCGGCTTGCTAGGGCAGGCGCTGGAGACTTGTGTGGCGATTCCCGGGGGGCTCATACCGGCGAGGCTCGCCGGGGGGCTGTTGCCCCTGGCGGAGGCGATACCGCTGGCGCATGAGCCACGGGAGCTGGAGAGCGCGCGGCAGGGCCAGGCGCGGCTGTCGTACGAGGCGCTCTTTGGCCTGCAAGCGCGTCTGGGGCGCTTTCGCCAACGCCGCCGGCAAGGCCCTGGGGGTAGCCGGGTACCCGTGGAGGGGGTGGGGGAGGCCTGGGCCGGAGCCTTGCCCTTTACGCTGACCGGGGCGCAGGAGCGGGCGATCGGCGAGGTTCTGGCAGACCTGGCCGCGGATTTCCCCGGGCATCGGCTGCTGCATGGGGATGTGGGCGCAGGCAAGACTGCGGTGGCGGGGGCGGCCCTGCTGGCTGTGGCCCGTGCTGGTAGGCAAGCGGCGCTTATGGCTCCCACAGAATTGCTGGCCGAGCAGCACTATCGGGTGCTGGCGGACTGGTTTCGCGACCTGGGCTGGTCCGTGCACCTGCTCACGGGCAGTAGCTCCTCGGGGGAGGCCGCAACCACCCGGAAAGCCCTGTCCACTGGTGCGGCGCAGATCGTCATCGGGACCCACGCCTTATTCCAACGCGGCGTGCGGTTCCGGGACCTGGCGCTGGTGGTGGTGGATGAGCAGCATCGCTTTGGCGTGCGCCAGCGGGCGGAGCTTGCGGGCAAGGGCCTGGCGCCTAACCTACTGGTAATGTCGGCGACGCCTATCCCGCGCACCCTGGCCCTGACGGCGTATGGTGATTTCGACGTCAGTGTGCTAGACGAACTCCCGCCGGGCCGCCAGCCGGTCCACACGCAGGTGCTGGGAAAGCGCGAGCGCCGCCGCGCGTACGAGTCCCTGGTGCAGCACGTGTCCGCGGGGCGGCGTGCGTTTGTGGTCTGCCCGGTGATTGAGGAGGGGGCTCGCGAGTACGTCGCCTCCGCGCAGGAGGTGTTTGAGCGGCTGCAGGAGCAGGTTCCCGCGTTGCGCTGGGGACTGGTGCACGGGCGGATGAAGCGGGAAGAGCGGGAGGCGGCCATGAACGAGTTCCGCCAGGGCGCACTGGATGTGCTGGTGGCTACCAGTGTGGTGGAGGTGGGGGTGGATGTGCCCGAGGCGGCCATGATGATTGTGGAGAACGCCGAGTGCTTCGGGCTGGCGCAGCTGCACCAGTTACGGGGACGAGTGGCGCGAGCGCGAACTCCGGCCTCCTGCTACCTGATCACCATCAGTCAGAACCCGGATACCATCGAGCGGCTGCAAGTGCTGGAACGCACCACCGACGGCTTTATCATCGCCCAGGAGGACCTGCTGCGCCGCGGTCCCGGCGAGTTGCTCGGTGAGCGGCAGAGCGGGTACCTCGATGTGCGGCTGGCGCAGGCCGCCAGTGACACCCGCCTGCTGGTGCAGGCGCGGAAGCAGGCCCTGGCGCTGCTGGAGGAGGACCCGGAGCTGCAGGCAGCGGAGCACCAGGCCCTGGCGGCATACCTGCGGCGGGCAGAGGCGCGCACCGGAGGCTTTACGCTATGAGGCGGGCGCCGAGGATCATCGCTGGAGAGTTCCGTGGGCACTCGCTGATTTTCCCTCGCGGCGGGGACTTGCGACCCACTACGGAGCGGGTGCGGGAAGCACTCTTTTCGAGCCTGGGAGAGGAGTTGCTCGAGGCCCGATTTGCGGACCTGTATGCCGGAACCGGCGCGGTGGGTCTGGAGGCGGTTAGCCGCGGGGCAGGCCGGGTATTGTTTGTGGAAAGTAATCCGCGAAGCTTGCAGGCGCTTCGGGCTAATGTGGCGAAACTGGGCGTACAGGAGCGAGTGATGGTGGTGAAGGGCCGCGTGGAGAAGCTGTGGAAGAGTGTGGCGGTCCGCCATGGGCCGTTTGGCGTGGTGTTTCTGGACCCGCCCTATGGTGATCGTTCGGGCGAGGTGATCTTGGAGCAAGCGCTGGCGCAGGGGCAGGGTCTGGAGCCAGGAGGCCTGGTGATCTATCAGCATGCGCGCCGCGAGCCACCGGCCTCTCCGCCCGAACCGTTTCGCGTACAGGATTTCGGCGAGACCCGCCTGAGTTGGTATCGTCCGGAAGCGTGATAGCATGCCTGAGCAACCGATCCAGCACATCGCCATCTGCCCGGGGAGCTTTGATCCGATCACCAACGGGCATCTGGACGTCATCCGCCGAGCGGCAGAGCTGTTTGGCCGGGTAGTGGTGGCAGTGGCGGAGGAAGCGGGCAAGCAGCATTTGTTCACGGCTGCGGAGCGGATGGAGATGGCGCGGACCGCCTGCGTGCATCTGGCCAATGTGGAAGTGGATAGCTTCAGCGGTCTTGTGGTAGAATATGCGCGCCGCCGCCAGGCCGTGGCTCTGGTGAAGGGACTGCGGGCCATCTCGGACTTCGAGCGCGAGGTGCAGATGGCACTGATGAATCGCCGACTGGCGGGGGCCATCCACACTGTCTTTCTGGTGACCCACCCGGATTACGCTTTTCTCAGCTCCAGCCTGGTGAAGGAGATTTGCAGCATGGGCGGCCAGATTGACGAACTGGTGCCGCCGGGCGTGGCGAAGCAACTGTGTGAGCGACTGAGCCCACGGTAAAGGGAGGACCTCAGATGGAGATACTCCGGCTGTTGGACGAGCTTGAAGAGATGGGAGAGGCGGGTGAGAAGTGGTACCCGGTGATTCCGCGGTTGAGCGGCAAGACCGCGATTGATTTCGACGAGTTCTTGCAGGTGTTGCACAAGCTGCGGTCCTCCCTGCCGGAGGAGATGACTACGGCCTCGCAGATCGCCCGGGACCGGGAGCGGATCGTGCGCGAGGCGCATGAGGAACGGGCCAAGATCCTGGAGGCCGCGCGTGAGCAGGCGCAGCTTCTCATCTCCAATGACGAACTGGTCCGCCAAGCGCAGGCGCGGGCGGAGGAGATCACCGCCCAGGCGCGGATTGACGCCGAGGCCGTGCGCGCCGAGGCCGAGACCTGGGCCCGGGGTGTGGTCGAGCGACTGGAGAACTACGTCGGGCGCATCTCGGCGACGATTGACAAGACCAAGAAGGCGCTGGTGGCTCAGGCGCCGCCGGCCCCGGGGCGCGGCAGCCCCCGACCCATGGACGACGAAGAATGATAGCCGCCAGTAGGTGATAATCTGTGAAGGTTCTGGTAGTTAACTGCGGTAGCTCCTCTCTGAAGTATCAGCTCTTTGACAGCGAAACTGAACAGGCCCTGGCTTCCGGAGTAGCCTCCCGGGTGGCGGTGAACGGAGGCACCCAGGCTCAACTGGAGCACCGCGTGGCCGGCAACAGCTCCCATGTCGTCTGTGCGCCGATGCCGGACCATGAGGTGGCCCTGGGCCATGTTCTGGAGGCCCTGGTGCATCCCGAGCATGGCGTCCTGAACACCCTGGAGGAGATAGGGGCCGTGGGGCACCGGGTGGTCCACGGCGGCGAACGGTTCTCGGAGTCAGTGCTGATTGACGATAAGGTAATCGCCGCCATTGAGGGCTTCTGCGAAATCGCCCCCTTGCACAATCCTGCCAACCTCCAGGGCATCCTGGCCTCCCGTCACCGCCTCCCGGGCGTGCCTATGGTCGCAGTTTTTGATACCGCTTTCCACCAGACCCTTCCCCCGACTGCCTACATCTACGGTTTGCCCTATGAGCTTTACGAGGAGCGCGGCATCCGTCGGTACGGCTTCCACGGCACCTCCCACCGCTACGTCGCTGGGCAGGCAGTGGAAGTGCTGGGGGCGGCCGGCCGGTCCGCCGACAAAATCATCACGTGTCATCTGGGGAATGGCTGCAGCATTACCGCAGTGGAGGGGGGCAAGTCGGTGCAGACCTCCATGGGCTTCACGCCGCTCGCGGGCCTGCTGATGGGCACCCGCTGCGGCGATATTGACCCCGCTTTGGTGCCGTACCTCATCAACCACCTGGGTATGGACTCCAGGGAGATCGACGAGATGCTCAACAAGCGCTCCGGGCTGCTGGGCATCTCCGGCGTGAGCAGCGACATGCGTGATATTCATGCTGCCGCCGAGGCTGGTAACCCGCGGGCCCGCCTGGCCCGAGACATATTCTGCTATCGCCTGCGGAGGTACATCGGCGCCTATGCCGCGGTCATTGGTGGCGTGGACGCGGTAGTGTTTACGGCCGGCATCGGGGAGAACGATGCCTGGGTGCGAGCTCAGGCGATGCAGGGGCTGGGATTCCTCGGACTGTGCCTGGATGAGCAGGCCAACGCCGACGGGAATCTGAACGGGTCACGAGACGTGGCCACGGCGGAGAGCCGAGCCCGCATACTGATCATCCCCACCAACGAGGAGCTGCTGATCTCCCGGGATACGGCGGCGCTCGCCTCAACTGAGCAGTCCGTTCTGCGAGATCCTGCCTAGCTAGCTACTGCCCCGCCTCCTGCCCCACGGTTTCGCCCGCCTGTCGGCGGCGCCGGCGCAGGACTTCTCGCAGCACCCCCCCGAGCGAAAGGCCATAGAACAGCACGAGCACCAGCAGGACAGCCGGAACCCGTATCCAGGGATACGCCACCCAGAGCCGCCAGCCCCAGACCGTGAAGAGCATGGCTAGGGCAGTGTGGATCAGGGAGCCAATCAGGGTCCAGAGCCAGAACTGGAAGGGCGGAACATGGGCCATGCCCGCCACCAGCGAGGCCCAGGGGCGGACGTGCCCTATCAGTCGCCCGGCGAGGATGGTCAGCACCCCATAGCGCCCATACCAGGTCTGGAGGACCTCGCGGGCCCTCATCAGACGGCGGCTGTGACTGAAGCGGCGGACGAGGAAGCCGTGTCCGGCCCGCCCGGAGTAGTAGGTGATCCCTGCGCCAGTGAGATGCCCGGCGTTGATGACCATGAAGGCGGACAGATGAGAGAAGTAGCCGGCGCTGACCAGTCCCTGGGCCACGATATACCCCAGCGCGGCCGGAAAGGGCACGGCCAGGTTCTCTACCACCATGAACAGAAAGACCCCCAGCATCCCGTGGGTTTGCAGCCAGCGGAGCAGTTCGGCGTAGAGGTCATCCATCAGCGGTGCACCATCGGGCGCCAGGAGGTTAGCTCCAGCCAGGGAGGCGTTTGCCGGGCGGTCCTCCGGGCCCGGGGCGATACGGCAAGGAGCAGATCATCCCCCTGTGCCCAGCGTGAGACACCAGGGTTCTGACCAGCAGCAGTCTCCGGCAGTAACTGGCTAGCTTCCGCGGCGGCGGAGTCTACCCCCAGACCTGTAATTCCCGGCATATACCATCTCCCGGATAGAGTGAGATCTTGCCAGCGCGCTCGTGCGACGGCGTATCGTGATATACTACCTCGCACCGCGGAAGGTCGCAAGATAGTCGTAGAACAGAGGGTCGAGCAGTGCCCGGACGCAAGCGGAAGACAACCGTCGCTCTCATCTCCCTGGGCTGCCCCAAGAACCTGGTGGATGCCGAGGTCATGTTGGGTCTACTGGAGGCGGCCGGCTATCGCCTGGTGGCAGCGCCGGAGGAGGCGGAGGTGCTGGTGGTCAACACCTGCGCTTTCATCGAGCCAGCGGTGGAGGAGGCCCTGGACGCGCTGCTAGACCTGGGGGAGCTGAAGCGGAGCGGCTCCCTGCGGGCGCTGGTATGCAGTGGGTGCTTGCCGCAGCGCTACGGGGAGGAGCTGCTGGAGGAGTTGCCGGAAGTAGATGTATTCCTGGGGCCGGGGGCGATGCCGCATATCGTGGAGGCGGTCGGGGCAGCGCTGCGGGGGGAGCGGCGGCTAATCCGCGCGCCGCTGGACTATCTATACGCTGCTGATACGCCACGGGTCCGGACCGGAGCCGAATGGGCGGCGTATGTGAAGATCGCCGAGGGGTGCGATCACCGTTGCGCCTACTGCACCGTGCCCGCGCTGCGGGGGGCGTACCGTAGCCGGCTGCCCGAAGATGTACAGCGGGAGGTAAAGCGACTGGCCGCAGAGGGCGTGCGAGAGATGGTGCTGATCGCTCAGGACACCAGCTACTACGGGCGGGACCTGCACCCACGCCGCTCGCTGGCGGAACTGCTGCGCGGACTGGGGGAGGTCCTGGGAACTGTGTGCGCGGACTCAGGAGTGGGGGCCGGAGGCGAGCTCCCCTGGCTGCGACTCATGTACCTGCATCCCGCGCACCTGACCAGGGAGCTGCTCGAAGCCATGGCTGCGACACCCGGAGTGGTGCCGTACCTGGACCTGCCCTTGCAGCACGCCGCGCCAGCGGTCTTGCGGCGCATGGGGCGGGCCGGGTCAGGAGAGAGCTATCTGCGCCTGATCCGGCGCATCCGCCAAGACGTGCCCGGGGCGGCGCTGCGCACAACTTTCATCGTGGGATTTCCCGGCGAAACCGAGGCGGACTTCCAGGAGTTGCTGGAGTTTGTGGAGCAGGCGCGGTTCGATCGGCTCTCGGCCTTCCGCTACTGGCCGGAGGAGGGTACGCCCGCGGCTACACTGCCCGACCAGGTCCCGCTGGAGGTGGCTGACGAGCGGCTGGAGGCACTTTTGCAGGCCCAGGAGAAGCTCTCTCTGGCGAACAACCAGGCGCTGATCGGACAGCGCCTGCGGGTCCTGGTGGAGCAGGTGGAGGCCGATGAGGCAGTAGGGCGGTCGTATCGCGATGCGCCAGAGGTGGATGGAGTGGTGAAAGTGCCGAGAGGGAGCGTGGACCGGGGAGAGTGGGAGAGGATGCTGCAACCTGGACGATTTGTCGAAGCCGAGGTGATCGCGGTGGAGCCCCACGATCTGATGGCGCGGGTGGGGATTCAGCCGCCGGAGAGATGAGGTCTGCCGAAGCCGAGAACCGGGCGTACTTCCGCGAGGCCTACCTGAACGGAGAACACGGGTGGGGAGTCACGGAGCCTGACCCGTTTGTGGTCAAGTACCTGGCGCGGCTGCGGGAGCTGGCGCCCGGCGGCAGGCTGCTCGACCTGGGCTGCGGCGAGGGGCGGCACGCCATCGCCGGGGCGGGCCTGGGGTTCCGGGTGACGGGCGTGGACTTCGAACCCGGGGCACTGCAACGGGCACGGAAGGCGGCAAGGGCAGAGGGCGTCCGGGTGACCTTTCGCCAGGCGGATGTGCGGGCGCTACCCTTCCCCGCGGGCGCCTTCGACGCGGTGCTGGACTACGGCTGTCTGCACCATCAGCGCCAGGCCGACTGGCCGGCATACCGCGCCAGCCTCTGCCAGGTGCTCAAGCCGGGCGGGTATTATCTGCTGTCCGTCTTCAGCCCGCGCTTCCGCCTGTTTGCGGGAAGTCAGCGCTCCTGGCATATCGCCCACGGCGCCTACCGGCGGTGCTTCACGCAGGAGGAGCTGGTGAGCATGTTCAAGAGTGATTTCGAGATACTGGAGCTGGTTGAGGAGCGCCCGAAAGGACTCTGGCACGCGCTGATGCGCAGGAGGTGCGCGAGATGACCGCCGAAGGACCCCCTCCTGCACTGAAGCCCGCCAACTGGTTGACGGTGTCGCGACTGGCGATCCTGCCGCTGGTAGTCATCGCGCTGGTGCGGGGTGAGTCCGTGTGGGTGGCAGGGCTCATCCTGTTGGCCTGGGGCACGGACCTGGTGGATGGCCGTTTGGCGCGGCGCCTGGGGCAAGCCGGCCAACTGGGGCGCTCCCTGGATACCATTGTGGATTTCGCGCTCATCTTTGGTCTATTCATCGCCTTCTATGTGGCCGGGCGTTTGCCGACCTATCAGTTCGTTGTCTTGTATTTCGTCAAACTCGGAGCTCTGGCGCTACAGTTTGCTTGGCTCCGTTCGCCGGTGCTACGTGACCTGCCGGCCACGCCCTCGCGTAAGCTGGCCGGGGCCCTGGGCTACGCTTACCTGCTGGTGCTGATGATGCGGGAGCTGGCGCCAGAGCATACGGGGCTGACAAGCTTTCAGGTAGTGGTGTTTGTGATACTGACACTCACCATGCTGCTGGATGCCGCCGAGTGTGTAGTCGGCGGATGCCGGCGCGAGGGAAGTCATACGGGCGAGAAGTAGCGTGGGCCACTCGCTCCGGGCAGCACGGGGTCCGGCGAGTCGTCGCAGGTCGCTGCGCCTCTTCGCCAGCGTGTAGCCGGCGCCTCTACCAGCGCAGGGACCCCAGGGCGGCCAACGCCACGAAGGCCAGGGGGACGATCACCCGGGCCCAGCGATCCCAGCGGACTGAGCGGTCCCGCTGCTCGGCCCGCCACAGCCGGATGACGATGCAGGACTCCAGGATGGCCAGAAACACAAAGAACATGCCCAGGAAATGCAGCCGGTCCACCATGGCCCAGGTCGTGCTCGAAGGTATGTGGCTCGAGGTCAGGATGTAGGAGGTAGTCACGCCGAACACCGCGGGGACCATGATGTCCAGCCGAGCCTCAGCTACAGCGGGCGCAATGAGGAAGGCCAGAAAAGCTATGCCCACCGAAATGTACAGGATGATGAAGGTCTTCAGATAGGGCATCACGCCGTGGTGACGCACGGGGAGAACGGCGAAGAAGCGGGAATAGGCGGCTTTCTCTCCCGGGGCGCGGCTGGGCAGGCCATAGGTGGTGTCATAGACCACGGGCCGCGCATAGCAGCGCAGAGAGCCGATCTCCCAGTCGCCCAACCTTAACTCCGGGCTGCAGCCACAAGCGGCGTGATCGGGCAGGTACTCGAGCCGTCGGACATCATGATTGGCGTCCTCAATCTGGATCGAGAGCAGCTGCTCGTCCCAGGGATAGTTGCTGGGATCGAGGCGCGTGTGGAGCAGGGCGCGGCAGCGGTAGGAGACGTAGTTAAGGTTCCCGAAGGTCCGGCGGTCCGGATCGGCGCGTTCTTCGAGGTGGCCGTTGAGGATCTCAAACTGGCTGGGATCCAGGTCGCCCTCCCAGCGGAACCACAGGAAGAAGTCGGCGGTGTAGGTATCCCCGCCCGACTGGAGACCGTAGAGGTCGAGGAGATAGAGGCCGACGCGGACCGTCTCAGGTGCCGGCTCTGCGCCCAGTCCAGCGACAGCAGCGCCCAGCAGGATCCAGGTCCAGCACACGACATGCAGGCCGGCGTAACGCACGTGGGGCCACACTCCTTGAGCTGCGCGACGGTGGGCGTATTCTAACTCACCTGAGCGGGGAGGCGCAACCGGGAGGCGGTAGTCAAGCAGGCTCCGCATGCGCTATAATCGTTGCGGTTTCGACCAGAGCCGCCTGCGGGCGGCGTATCGTACGGAGGGCTAACGCATGGCAGATATCGCACAACGAGTCACCGAGCACGGACGGCGGGCCAAGCAGGCCGCAGCCCTCCTGGCTACTACTACGGCCCATCAGCGTAACGAGGCGCTGGCCAAGGTCGCCGAGCTGTTGCGCCTCCGCGCGCCGGAGATCATCGCCGAGAACGCGCGCGATATGCAGGCGGGAGAGCAGGCGGGGCTTTCCTCGGCCATGCTGGATCGCCTGAAGCTGGATGAGGTCCGCATCGGCAAGATCGCTGCCGCGGTTGAGGAGATCCTCTTGCTCCCTGACCCCCTGGGGCGGGTGCTGGAGGAATGGACGCGCCCCAACGGCCTGCATATCCAGAAGATCGCGGTGCCGCTGGGCGTAATCGGGATCATCTACGAGTCGCGGCCCAACGTGACGGTGGACGCGGCCACGCTGTGCCTCAAGGCGGGCAACGCGGTGCTGCTCCGCGGTGGGTCGGAGGCCTTGTACTCCAACCTCGCCCTGGCCGGGGTGCTGCGGGAGGCGCTGGAGGCCGTGGGCCTGCCGGCCAGCGGCGTGGAGATACTGGACTTCACCGACCGGGCCGCTGTGGGCGAGATGGCCCGGCTGGACCAGTACCTGAGCCTGATTGTGCCTCGCGGCGGACACAGTCTGATCCGGGCGGTGGTCGAGAACGCCACCGTGCCGGTCATCAAGCATGACCGAGGCATGGCGCAAATCTATGTGGACGAGACCTGCGATCTCGACCTGGCGGTGCAAGTGGTGCATAATGCCAAGGTGCAGCGGCCAGGGGTGTGCAACGCGGTGGAGAACCTGTATGTGCACGTGGCTAACCAGGCGGCGCTGCAGGCGATCTTGGCCGACCTGCGCGAGGCGGGTGTGGAGATCCGGGGCTGCCCGCGCGTGCTGGCCGCTTGCCCGGAGTGCGTTCCCGCGGCCGAAGAGGACTGGGACACTGAGTACCTGGACCTGATCCTCTCGGTCAAGGTGGTGGACTCGATGGAGCAGGCGCTGGAGGAGATCGCGGCGCACAGCTCCGGCTTGACCGAGGCGATCATCACTGACGACTACGAGGATGCGGAGCGGTTCCTGCGCGAGGTGGACTCGGCCTGCGTCTACCACAACGCCTCCACGCGCTTCACCGACGGGGGCGAGTTTGGGCTTGGAGCGGAGATTGGAATCTCGACGGACAAGCTGCATGCCCGTGGCCCCATGGGGGTCCGGGAGCTCACGAGCTATAAGTACCTGGTGAGGGGAGAAGGGCAGGTGAGGAAGTAGGGGAGGAAGACAGAAGACAGGAGACAGAAGACAGGAGACAGGAGACAGGAGACAGGAGACAGGAGACAGGAGACAGAATGACAGATATGGCTCCGACCGAAGCCGGGAAGGGACAGAGAGCCCCAGCGAAGTCGTTCATGGACTTGCTGGCCTGGAAGAAGGCGCATGCCTTTGTCATGGGCGTGTACAAGGCCACCGAAGGGTTCCCGGCACGAGAGAGGTACGGACTGACCGCGCAATTCCGCAGGGCCGCAGTGTCCATACCTGCCAACCTTGCCGAGGGCTTCCGCAAGCGCTCTCGTGTGGACAAAGCACGATTCATCAACATCGCCGAGGGGTCACTTGAGGAGTGTCGTTACTATCTCATCCTCGCTCATGATCTCGGCTTTCTCGACAAAGCCGCTCTCTGGGAACTCGCCGGCGAGGTCGCGCGACTCCTGCATGCGTATCGCGCGGCCATCATGAAGGCTTAATTGGGCAGACCCAAGCACTCTCCGAACACGATCCGTTCTTTCTGACATTCTGTCTTCTGCATTCTGTCTTCTGCATTCTGTCTTCTGCATTCTGTATTCTGTATTCTGTATTCTGTCTTGTGTCTTCTGTCTTCTACTGCGCCATGGAACGCAAACAACATCTAACCAACGCCCGTCGCCTGGTGGTCAAGATCGGCACCCGGCTGGTGGCACGGGGCACGGAGCCACCGGACTTTGAGTTCCTCGACCAGATGGCGCGGCAGGTCGCCCGCCTGCGCGAGCGCGGCCTGCAGACGGTGCTGGTGGTCTCCGGTGCGGTGCACCTGGGGCGGCGGGCGCTGGGTCTGCAGGGGCGGGTGGAGCAGGTGGCGCTACGCCAGGCCGCGGCCGCCGTGGGTCAGCCGGAGCTGATGCACCTGTACCTGGAGGCACTGAGTGCTCATGGGGTGCTGGCCGCGCAGATTCTGCTTACCGCGGAGGACATGGCCGACCGCGCGCGGTACCTGCGCATTCGTAACACGGTGGAGGCCTTGCTGGAGCAGCACGCGGTGCCCATCATCAATGAGAACGATAGCGTCTCGGTCGAGGGCGTGACCTTCGGCGAGAACGATCGCCTGGCAGCGATCGTGGCGGCGAAGATTCATGCCGACGCGCTGTTCCTGCTCTCCGACCAGGCGGGGCTGCACACCGCCGATCCCCGGGAAAATCCGGAGGCGTCCTTGGTCTGCATTGTGCGGCCGGGAGATGACATCCGGCACTATGGTGCGCAGGCCGTGGGGAGCGAATCACGAGGCGGAATGCCAGCCAAACTCGCTGCGGCGCAGATGGCCATCGAGTGTGGCATCCCGGTGGTGATCGCTCACGGCGCGGAGGAGAACGTGCTCCTGCGCTTGCTGGAGGGCGAGCCGCTGGGCACCTTCTTCCTGCCCGGAGAGCCGCTGGGGGGGCGGAAGCTGTGGATCGCCACCGCGCGCGAGCCGGCGGGGAGATTGATTGTGGACGAGGGCGCGCGCCGAGCGCTGGGGAATCCTGACGGCGCCAGCCTGCTGCCCATTGGCATCGTGGAGGTAGAGGGCGAGTTCCACGCCGGGGACGTGGTGGAGGTGTTGGGGCCGGACCGCAAGGCCATCGGGCGGGGGATCGTGAACTACTCGGCGGCGGAGATTCGGCGCATCAAGCGGCTGCACAGCAACAAGGTGGCAGGTATCCTGGGGCACACGGGGCCGGAGGAAGTCATCCACCGCGATAACATGGTGGTGACAGGGGAGTAGGCTTCCGACGGAGGGGCCGCACGAGCGAGCCCTGAGCTTGTCGAAGGGCGAGCGAGGCCGGCCCCAGGTCTTCCCGGGTTCATGGGCCCCCCCGTGGTTACGACAACCGACCCTGAGCAAGTACTCGACCTCTCGAGGAACCTTGAGAGGTACGCGGCCCCATTCACACAACGCCAAGCGAACGTGCAGACGGCGGTTGTTGCCGGGCCTTCAGTCTGCTCCCACGCCGGCTCCAGGCTGGTAACTCCTCGCGGCCGCGGAACTTTCATGTTGCCTCGGGGTGCTGTTCTATTGGCCTTCTCCTTTACTGGGGGCGCTCCGGAACAGAGATGGGGAATGTCAGGATTCCGGCAAGCCAGGGTAGACGAGCGGTGCCACCGGAGTTCTTGAAACAGGCCCTGGCGGGGACCACCAGGCCCCGACCGCGCGCGATGCTGGGTGACAGGCCCTCCTTCTCGGTGCGCTGCCGGAAGTGGCCGCACCCTCGGGTGACCATCCTTCACACCGGCAATTCCGCCCAGTACGCTGGCTCCGGTTCGTGCTTGCTGCCCAATGGTGTCCCGCAAAAAAATCCCAAAATAATTCTCTTCACCTCTTGAATCTTTGTTCTAAATGCGGTATACTATCTCCCGGAGGAACTTTGTTTCGCGTATGGCCCGTGCCTAGCGGGCCTCCGTCCGGGGACCGATCCCGAAAAGGGGACGGAGCCTTTTTCGGCGGCCGAAAAGGGCTCCGTCCCGTGTTCCCCTCCTCTAGTCTAAAGGGGAGAGGGCAAGAGTAGGTCCCAACTCAAAGGGCACACCCTTAGCCGTCCTGTTATTCCGGGGCAGGAAGCGACTCTCGGATCCGAACACACTGTGTCACGTCCACTCCGCTTACACCCGCCAGCCAACGGTAGGACGGGCGTCTCGCCCGTCATTCCGCACACGCTTGGGTCGGTTTCTGGGTACGCGAAAAGCCACGCCCATGTAGCGTGGCTTGTCACTCTCCGGGGTTCCTTGACAACCTATACTTGGAAGACTCGTCTGGAGTAGGCCAGGCCACAGCGAACGGGCGGATAGCGGGCGAAGACGCCCGCTGTCCGCCCCTACGCGGAAACGGCATCGGCCTGCACGCCCGTGCTACCCCTTCTTTCTCCGCGCGGCGCGGGCGGAGCGCTGGCGGCCCAGGCTGAAGACCACCACGCCCAGCAGCAGAATGGTCCCTACCAGCAGAAGAATGTTGGGCAGGGCCTCGCCCGGGAGCATCTTGGGGCCAGTGGCGTAGAAAATGGCCCCCGCCCCCAGGGCGGCCACCGCGACCAGAGCTACTAACCAGATGAAGATCCACTGAAAGACCGAAGCTACCGTTTCCAGGTCAAACGCTCCCGCCTCCGGCCGGCGGTGGATGTCCACCTCGGACTGCATGCGGCTTTCGTAGTGCTCGGCCAGCTCCTCCAGCACGCGGTCCAGCTCCCCCTCCAGCTCGCCCTGGCGGAGCATGCTGATGAAGAAGGGGGAGAAGGTCTGGGGATAGCGGCTGAAGGCGGTGGCTAGGCTCCGGCCCATCTCCACGGATTCCTGGACCGAGTAGAGGACCTCGCGCATGAAGGCGTTGTCGGTGCCCTCGCGCAAGGCCTCAAAAATCTCCAGCACGTTCACTTGGGCGGACATCAGGTTGGCGAACTGCCGGCACATGGAGGCCATTTCCGCGTTGCTAATCTCTTGCGTGCTCGTGGGCATAAACTCACTCCACTTCGAAATGAGATCCGGCCAAGCCGGGCTAACGCAGGGCAGCCTGGAGTCGGCGCTGGAGTTCCCGGGCCAGGCGATGCCGAGGGTGCTCCGCCAACTCTAACTCCAACTCGGCCAGGGCCAGGAGCACCCGGCCCTCGCGCATGTGCAGAGTGGCCAGGTTGTAGTGCACATCCCGGTGGCGCGGGTGTTCCTGCGCCAGCCGCTCCAGGGCCTTGCGGGCGCGCGCCAGATGGCCCAGGGCGGTCTCCGCTGCCGCCAGGTTTAGCCAGGCCTGGGGGCGGGCGGCGTCCAGCTCGGTGGCCCGGGTGAGATGCTGGATCGCCGAGGTATACTGGCCCTGGTGGAAATAGGCCAGGCCCAGGTTGACCAGAGCACCGTATGACTCCGGTGCCAGGCGCACGGCCTCGGTAAGATGCTCGACGGCCTGCGCGCATTGCTTGCGCTGCAGCGCGGCAGTGCCCCGATGCAGATGGCGCCGGGCCTCTCGCTCCGCCGTGCTGCGCACGTAAGCGCTCCCCCTTCCGGGTGCAGGTCTGGTCTCTGGTGTCCGCAGACTGAAGGAAGCCACCAGCAACAACGTCTTAGCTTTCGCGCTTTGTGTGGGGGAGTCCTTCCTGCTCTGGCCTAGCCGGCGGGAAAGTAGTACAATCCTAAGCGCAGGGAGACACATGCGGAAGACACGAATAGCGATTATCGCGGCGATCGTGCTTGTGCTGGCGGGCTACCTCGGAAGCCGCTGGCTGCGGCCGCATATGAGTGATAGCGACCAGATTCGCGCCCAGATTTTGAGGGCGGCCAAGGCGGCCCAGAACCGGCAGGTGGGGACGCTGATGAGTGTGATCGCCGAGGACTACAACGATGGGACCTACACTCGCCCTGACCTGATGAACCTGGCACGAGCCGGGTTGCGGCCGGGGCGCGAACTGCAGGTGGCGGTATTTCTGCAGGGTCTGCAGGTACAGGGCGAGACCGCAACAACCGAGATAGGGGCCGACATCAGGGTTCTGCCCGGAGGGAGTCAGGGGCGTTACCGCATCGTGGCCTACTGGCGCAAGGGCAGCAAGGGCTGGCAGGTGGTCAGGGCACATGGCTGGGAAGGAGCGCAGCAATTGGAACTCGGAGGAGGGCTCTAGCCGCGCGCATTGACGGCCAAGCGTATAGACCCGTATAATGCGTCGGTCCTCGTTTTTCTACCCGTGATAGAGATATGACACCTCATCGCACCGATATCCAGGAAGCTTTGACGCACTTTGGCCGCGGCGGCATGGTGCTGCTGCTCGATGACCCTGACCGCGAGGGGGAAGCCGATCTGCTGCAGGCTGCGCAGTTCTGCACGGCCGAGAGTCTGAACTTCATGATTCGCGAGGCCCGCGGGTTGGTGACGCTGGCGATCATCGCTCAGCGCCTGGAGGAGTTGGGGATTCCGCTCATCGAGCCGCGACACACCCCACCCCATGCCCCGCGCTTTACCGTGCCCGTGGACTACACGCCGGAGGTGACTACGGGCATTTCCGCGCAGGACCGGGCGGCGACCATCCGGGCGCTCCTCAACCCGCAAGCGCGGCCCGAGGACTTTGCCCAGCCCGGACACGTCTTTCCCCTGGCCGCGCATGAGGGCGGGCCCGCCCAGCGGGGTGGGCACACGGAGGGTGCGGTGGGCCTGGCGCGCCTGGCCGGAGTGTACCCGGCGGTGGTGATGTGCGAGCTGATGGATGAGGACGGCAGCATGGCCAAGCTCCCGGCCATCGAGGCCTTCAGCCAGCGGCACGGGGTACCCGTAGTCACGGTGGCGCAGGTGACGGCCAAGCTGGAGTAAGGCGAAGCTCGGCCCGCGCTCAGATGAGTGGCGGGCGCAGAGTTCTGCATCGAGAAAACCGCCTGGAGGACAGGTGAGGGATCAAGGCCACCTGTCCTTCACACCGTAAACACCCCGAGGAGTTACCCCATGGATCACTGGTATGAGAATGAAGACTGGGACGTGGCGGTAGGGCGCGAGAAGCTGCAAGCGGTCGGCGAGGGCGAGTACCAGGCGCTAGTGGACTTGCCCGGCCCTGGCGCGGCCACCCGCTACCATTTCTTCGCACGTCTGGAGACCGGGGCGGACAATCCACTGCGCGAGGTGGAGCTGCTTGAGGAGCCAGGGACGTTTGAACTGGATATCCAGCCCGTGGAAGTCGCCGGGACGCCGCCGGAGTACCAGTGGGTCAGCCTGGGATCGCTGGTGCACCGTCGCAGGTACGTACCCATGGTCCTGCGCGGGGAGCCGGGCCTGCCTGGACTGCATAGCCTGTGGGTGTCCGAGGTTCCCCGGTACCTGCTGGGCGGACGCGTGGAACGGCGGCTGGCCTTGCCCTATCCTGAACCGTTGAGCGGCGTGCCGCTCGGGGGCGCCGGCGCAGGCAAGCTGGAGCTTTGTCGCGACGGACGCTTCCGCAACTTCACGCTTAACGGCAACCTTGACCTGCCAGTGTACAACTCCGAAGGAACCTTCCTGGCCGTGTGGGCGCAGCAAGCAGGCGGAGCTGACAAGACAGGAGAGCCCGCGGCTGGATTCATCCTGAGCAGCGAGAGTCTTCACGGGCTACCGGCGGCGGGAGCGCTGGAGTTCGAGGGGCGCTATCCCCGGGCCAGTGTGCGCACTAACGAGGCGAGCCTGCCGGTGCAGGTGGAACTCTCCGCCAGTGGGACTATCATTCCACGTAACCTCCAGGACACCAGCCTGCCACTGGCCCTGTTCCGCGTGCGGCTCACTAACCCCGGCGATCAGCCCTTGAGAGTAACGGTAGCCTTCTCGGCGGAAAATCTGCTCGGTTGCGGGGGAGCCGTTGTGCCTCCGGCGCAGTGGAGAGAAGAGGGCAAGGGCTACTACGAAGGCTGGGAAGAGCGCGAGGGGAATCGCGAGGAGGCCTGGAGGAGCGCGGGTTGGTCCGGTGTGCTCCTGCGAGGGGAAGACAAGCGCGAGAAGCGCAGCGAGGGCCGGTACGTGGTAGCGGCAGAGGGGGAGTGGCGGGGAGGCAGCTGGCGCCTGGAGGAGGGCCGCGAGGTGTGGCGGAGATTCCTGGAGAGGGGGGAGCTTCCCGGCTGTGCGGGGCTTGCTTCCGAGGGGGAGGCGACGGCCGGTGCGCTGTCTCAGAGGATGGAGTTGGGGCCGCAAGAAACGGTGGAGCTGCGGCTGCTCTGGGCCTGGTACGTACCTGAGTTCTGGGAGACCGAGCGCCTGGACTATGGCCATTACTATGCGAACTACTGGGCAAGCGCGGAGGAGGTGGCGGTGTACGGGGCGCGGGAGTTTGAGCGGCTATGGCAGGAGGCAGGGGAGGTGCCGGAGCTGCTGCGGGAGTCCAGTCTGCCGGAGTGGTTCGGGCGAGCGCTGGCCAATGACGCTTACGTGCTGTCCACCAACTGCTGGGTGACGCGGGACGGGCGCTTCAGCGTGAATGAGTCGCCCAAGAACATGTTTGGGTGCATGGGGACCCTGGACCAGAAGTTGTACGGTAGCCACTATTATTCGCTGTTCTTCCCCGACTGGGATAAGAGCGAGCTGCTGCAGTTCGCCCATGCGCAGGCCGAGGACGGGGGGATTGAACACGATCTGGGCTACGGCCACCTGGAGCAGAAGCAACGCACGGCCGGCTGGCCAGACCTGTCGTCCTCGCTCACCATCCAGACGCTGAAGCTCTACCAGCTCACCGGGGATACGGCCTTCCTGGAGGAGATGTACCCCTCTTGTGTGCAGGCGCTGTTGGAGTGGCAGCTCGGCCGGGATAGCGACGGGGATGGGATCGCTAATATCAGCGGCGTGGGGAACACTTTCGATAGTGAGAAGTTCGAGGGCACCAGCGCGTACATTGCCACGGTGTGGTTGGCGGCCCTGCGCTGCCTGGAGGAGATGGCCCGGCGTAAGGGTGACCTGGAGACGGAGGCCCGCAGCCGGAAGCTATTTGACAAGGCCCGCGCCAGTGCTATTGCGGAGCTGTGGAACGGCGCTTACTTCGCCAACTACTACGACGTGACTCACGGTCTGAGGAACGACAACAGCCACTTCTCTCAACTAGCAGGTGAGTTCTTCACCCTGCTGCTGGGACTGGGGCAGTGCTACGGCCAGGAATATGTGCCCGCCGCGCAGGAGAGTCTGCTGCGCCTCAATTATCCCGCTGACCTGGTGATGCCCACCAACGAGGCCACGCCCGAGGGCCGCCTGCCGCGGCGGGACATGTGGGGCTGGCTCCCGCACGGGCGGGTCTACCTGGGAGGGCTTTCCTTCTTCCTGGATCAGTCGGAAGCTGGGCTGGAGGCCATGGAGCGCATGGAACGGGCGCTGAGCGAGGTCAATCACGATAATCGCTGGGACCAGCGGCTGTTCTACGAGCCGGACACTGGTCGGGAGCACTGGGGGACCTTCTACATGACCGCCCCGGCGAGCTGGTACTGCTATCAGGCCTTGCTCGGGGTGCTCTGGGACCTGCCGGAAGGGAAGCTGGGTCTGTGTCCGCATCTGCCGCCGAGCCTCCTGCCTTTTGCCGGGCCGGTGTTCCTGCCGGATGTATGGGGCTGGTTGAGTGTATCCGCCGACGGTCAGGAGATGACTTGGCGGAAGGTGAAAGAGTTTGGGCGGAGCCTGCCGGTGCGGAGTCTGCGGCTGCCGGAACAGAAGGGAGAGCTGGAGATCACGGTGGAGGGGGAGCGCCTGCCTGTGCAAGCGACGGTGGCCGGGCCCGGGTGGGTGGAGTACGCGTGTGAGCTGGATCTGGCGCAGGTGCAGGAGATGGAGATCCGCTGGAGAGAGTGAGGCGCCTCTCTAGGGAGAATCAGGGGAAGGCGCAGCGTCCAGCCTGGCCTGGGCGGCGAAGTACTTCTCGGCGGTGGGGCCGGTCTGCGGGGGCGGCGCCGTGTCGCCCGTTATGCCGTTGATGTCGAAACGCAGCCCGATATCCTCGCCGACGAAGTGATAGTACACCGTCCAGGTTAGGCAGCGCGTGCGCTTGGAGAGATCCACCTGGTAGTCGCGCGTCTTGCCTGCCTCCAGGTCCAGACGCCCCTGCCACTTCACCCGCCAGGAGTCGCTTAGCCACAGGTCAAACAGCGAGCGCGCCTCGCTGCGGATATCCACCTCGTCGAAGAGGAAGGGTGTCCGTCCGTCGGTGAAGTGATGCGTCAGGGTCAGAGCCAGACGGCAGCGGGGTGCGAGCAGTCCGCCGGCGCCGGCGCTGATCGCGACATCGGTGAAGCTCTCCCCCTGGCCATAGAGGGCCTGGGTGGCCCACAGCTGCGCCCATTTTCCCTGATTCGCCTGCCGCCGCAAGCTTCCCCATTCATACCCCAGGCCCAGGAGAAAGCGCTGATCTTCCACCTCGGGTGAGCCTTCCACGCTGCGATTCTGCTCGAGGAAATGGCCCGCGCTGCCCAGCAGATGCCAGCCCTGGTCCTGATTGCGGGAATGTTGGAAACGCTCGGCGTAGACCTCGGGCAGTCGGCTGTAGACCAGGTTGCCAGTGAGCTTGTTGCGCACGTCCTCCAGGCGCGAGGCGGAGGCAACGAGTGACCAGGCGGGCTCCTCGCGCCGTGATTCTCCCAGGAAGGTGATCCCGCGTTTCTGGGTGACAGTGAAACCGAAGGTATTGAGCGTGGGGTTACTGTCCCCGGAGAAGTCAAAGAAGTACGGGATATTGAAGCCGTCGCGATCGCTGTAGCGCACCTCGGGGATCAGGGTGTTGGTGGATTCAGGCTTGTCGGTACGCAGGCGCTTGCGCATGCGCGCCAGCAGAGGAATGCGCACCCCGTAAAGCTCTATGCTGCCATGCTCGATACGGAAACGGTTCAGCGTGCGGTTGAATTCAAGCCGGCGGGCGTGGACTATCAGGTCAGGGTCTTCACATACACAGGGGGCCAGGTAGCCGTTCTCCAGGAAGACGACGTCCTTCTCGCTGCCGATGACCTTGGCCTGCAACTGCACCAGAACTGGGGGGCCCTCGGGAGCGCCGAGGTCGGCCACGGCCTGAGTCTCCTCGAGGCGATAGGCGCGGCGGGAGAGATCCAGGTCCAGGGTCGAACCGGAGAGGTCCAGGCGAGGCACGATGAACTCCACCGGAGGCCCGGCCTGGATACGCTGGGTCTCCAGGTCGGCACGGGCCTGAGAGGTCTCGATTAGCAGGCGTTGCTGGGGCTCGCCCTGTACTTCGGCACGGATGGTGGTCGGGCCCTGGGCCTCCACGACCTGGCCCTCCTCATGGTACTCGAGCCGGGGGCTGTCAAGGGTCAGGGTGGCCATAGGCGTGAGGGCAGGCCCTTCGGCCCGCAAGGGGCAGGCCGTGAGCAACAGAGAAGCCATCACAGAGGCCAGCAAGCGTCCGTGGAACACAAGAGATAATTGACCGCGGAGCAGGAAAATCCTCGTTGGCCGCCTCCCTCTGCAAGAGATTGACCCCCGCCGTCCTGGCCTGTTGTCCGGGGGGGCCGCCGGTCGCAAACCCCGGCGGGTGCAGTTGCCTTCGGGGAGGATTTAGCCTAAAATGGGCACTCGGAACCTTACTCGGCCTGATCAGGAGGCGGCTCTTCATGGCACAGCACTGCAAGCAACTCATCTTCCTGGGCGACGGCATGGGCGACCGGCCCGTTGACTCGCTCGGCGGCCTGACGCCCCTGGAATACCAACGGACGCCGGCGCTGGACTTTCTCGCCGCAGGTGGCGAATGCGGTCTGATGTATCCCATCCGGCCCGGGATGCCCGCGGGCAGCGATACCGCTCACATGGCGATTCTGGGCTATGACCCCTTCAAGTACTACATGGGGCGGGGGCCCTTTGAGGCTAAGGGCGTGGGGTTGGACGTGCAGGCGGGGGACCTGGCCTTCCGCTGCAACTTCTCCACTCTCACCGACGGAGTGATCAGCGACCGGCGCGCGGGACGCATCAAGCAGGGCACGGACCAGTTGGCGCAACTGCTGAATGAGGCCTTCGTCGAGGGCCTGGAGGGCGTCAAGGTCATCGTCAAGGAGTCGGTGGAGCACCGCGCGGCCCTGGTGCTGCGCGGCGAGGGGCTGAGCGCGGAGATCGGGGACGCGGATCCGCATGAGGTTGGGGTGCCGCCGCTGGAGGTTAAACCGCTGCCGGGGGCCGAGGAGGACCCGGCGGCGCAACGGACCGCGCGTATCGTGAACGAGTTCGTGCGGCGAGGGCATGAAGTGCTGGCCAAGGCTCCGGTGAATGCGGAACGGGCGCAGCAGGGTCTGCCGGTGGCCAACGTGCTGCTGCCGCGCGGCGTGGGTACAGCCCCCAACCTGAAGCCCTTTTCCGAGGAATGGGGTTTGAACGGGGCCCTGATCGTCGAGGTGGACCTGGTGCGTGGCCTGGGCATGTACCTGGGCATGAACCTCGTCAACGTACCCCAGGCCACCGGTGGCGCTGACACTGATGAGTTGGCCATCGCCGAGGCCGTGGTGAGCGCGCTGGAGTCCCACGACTTCGTCTTGTGCAACATCAAGGCTCCGGACCTGGCCGGGCATGACTATAGCCCCCGGGCCAAGTGCGAGGCGGTGGCCAAGGTGGACCGCGCGGTGGGCTACCTGCTGGACCACCTGGACTGGAAGCAGCACGTGATGATGCTGGGGGCCGATCACTGCACCCCCTGCGCGTTGGGTGACCACAGCGGAGACGGGGTGCCGGTGGCTTTCTATGGCTACGGGACGCGGCCGGACTACGTCCAGACCTACGGTGAGCGCCCCTGCGCGACGGGTTCTCTGGGGAAGATCAGTCGCAACGACGTGATGTATCTGCTGGGTAACCTGGCCGGGACGATACACAAGTTCGGGGCCTAGGCCACCCCGCTGATGAGTGGAGAGTGAAGAGTGCAGAGAAGGTACTCGGGGTCCATAATGCGGGCGACCGTGACGGTAGTCTGCCTCCTGACGCTGGCCGCCGGGGTGGCCGGTAGTCGGGAGCTGCCCACCGGGTACCATGAGGACCTGCGAGTAGAGGTGACCAACTCGGTGGCGGCGCCGATCCGGGCCAGCCGCGACGGGGGGGAAAGCTGGCGCGTCGTGGGGCGTACTCTGCGCCCGGCGCAGGCCGTGAACCGGCAGGCCTATCGCGCGGCCTCCTGGGTGCCCGCCAGCACGGTGGCGGCCACGGCGGTCAATGCTATCCATCTCAAGATCACGAACCACCCGGAAACCGGCCGGGCCCTCGCCTTTAGCCTGATACCGCGTGGAGCTATAGCGGGAGACGCGGAACTGAGCGCCTCACTGGTCACGGACTTCAACCCCGGGGCGGGTTTGTTCGGCGGGCTGGGGCCGACGGTAGGCTCGCCGGTGCGGTTGTGGCAGGAGGGGGCCTGGACAGCGCTGCCGGCAGATTATGTGCCCCGGGAGGGCGACCGCTGGCTGATCGTGCGCATGGTGCCGGACCGCGCGGTGCGCTACGTGGACCTGGAGAATGTTTTCGGCGGCCGCATTACGGTGACCTACGCCGACGGCGAGCAGGAAGTTGTGGGACACGTACTGACGCCGGTGACCGGGATCGGGCGCTTTGCGGGCACGCGGGGAGCGGGACCGGGGAGGTTGCGAGCGAATCACGCTGGGGTGCTGGATGTCTCCACGGCGCCGGAGGGGCTGGTGGGGGGCTTCCAGATCATTCCCTGGGATCACGCCAACGACTCGGAGATGTATTATGTTCGCACCAACCGACAATGGATGGTAGTGGGTCCGGTGGATATGCGCGAAGGCTCCTGGGCTAGCCAGCCGCCGCTGTTCTGGGGCACCTTCTACCCCAGCTATCGGGCCAGCGACCTGGAGTACGACGACTGGGCGCAACGCTTGTTGTCACGGGCTCTGGTCCTGGTTCGCCGCGGTCAGGGGGACTGGGAGCCAATGCCCCGGATCGCCTTTTCCCGGCAAGCCCCGGTGGATTCTCCGCGTCCCCAGGCGGGGGTGTGGCTCATCCACGAGCCGCCCAGCGTGTACCAGCCCCTGCCACCCGCGGCGGGCTCGGCGCTGGCCGATATTCGTGCTTTTCGCTTCAGTCTGCCGCTGACCGGGTTCTGGCCGGAGGAGGGAGAATCGGATGGAGCGGCGGAGGACTGAGAGGCTGCTGCGGGAGCGGCCCGCGCTGTTTGTGAGCCTGCCCCGCAATGATATTCGTCTGGCGGAAGCGGCGCTGGAGGGCGGCGCCGATGGGCTGAAGGTACACCTCAACGTGGCGCACCATGCCTCGGGGACGTACTTTGGGTCCTGGTCGGAGGAGGCCTCCACCATCCGGGCCATCCTGGCAGGAGGAGCCCCTGTGGGGATGGTGCCGGGCACGGCGGAGCGGACCCTGACCCCGGCGGAAGCGCATGAACTGGCGGACGCAGGGATTGACTTCTTCGACGCTTACCTGCAAGATATGCCTGCGTGGCTCCCCGAGGAGACGCCCGAGGTCTCCATCATGGCGGCCTTCGGAACGGGAGACGCCGCCCGTGGGTGGAACCTGGGGGCCCTCGCCGGGCACTGTCAGCTCCTGGAATTATCCATCGTGCCTGCGGAGGCCTACGGTAGCCCCCTGGAGGAAGCGGATCTGGCGACCTATCGGGATATCGTGGAGCGCTATCCCGGCCTGCTGGCGATCGTGCCCACGCAACGCGCCATACGTCCGGAGCAGGTTCAGGCGCTGCTCGCGACCGGGGTGCGGGGGGTGCTAATCGGCGCTATAGTGACCGGCAAGACGCCGGAGAGTGTGGAACGGGTGACGAGGGAGTTTGCGGCGGCAACGCACGCCGCGTGATATCATCATGCTGAGGGGGCAACGGAGGGGAAGCTGTCCATGACTTTGAGACATCGCGTCCATCGCGTGCTCTACGTCCCGCTGGATGACCGGCCCGTGAATCTCAGCTTGCCGGCGCTGCTGGCGGGCATTGTGGACTACGAGATGACCACGCCCCCGCGGGAGCTGCTGGGCTCGTACCACACGCCGGGCCAGCCGGAGGCGATCGTGGACTGGCTGCTGCATCAGCCGGTACAGCAGCCGGATTGCCTGGTGCTGAGTCTGGACATGCTGCTGTACGGGGGGCTGGTGGCCTCGCGCATGCCGGCGGTCTCCCCGGAGATGGCCCGCGAGAGCCTGGAGGCGCTGGCTCGGCTGCGCCAGACCTTCCCGGAGGCCCAGATCTACGCCTTCAGCATACTTACCCGGCTCGACTTCGGTCTGAGCGAGGAGGACGCTCAGCGCTACGGTGATAACCTCCATCGCTACGTACGCCTGGCGGGTGACCGGACCCGGCGGGAAGAAGCAGGGGAGATCGCGCGGAACCTGCCCAAGGGGCTGCTGGAGACCTACACCCGCGTGCGGCAGCGGAATCACGAGCTCAGCCTGGCCGCGCTGGATCAGGTGGCGGCGGGGAACCTGGACTTTCTGGTCCTGGGGCAGGACGACGCCGACTGCCAGGGCTTCCATCTCTCCGAGCAGAAGGCGCTCAAGACGCGTCTGCGAAAGCACAAGCTGACCCAGCGCGCCACCTTGTACGCCGGCGCTGATGAGATCGGCGCTCTTCTCTTCGCCCGCTTTGTTCACCAGCACATGGAAGAGACCCCGAAGGTGGCGGTGCTGTATCTGGAGCCGCCGGAGGCGGAGGTGGCTCCGTACGAGGATCGGCCTTTCATCGAGAATCTGCGCCTGCAAGCTGCGGCGGCCGGGGTGGAGCTGGTAGACGATCAGAACGAGGCGGACATGATTCTGGCGGTCTCTCCGCCGGCGGGGAACCTCTCCACCGCGCTCATTAACAGTCGCCAGTACGCCAAGCGGTGTCAGCGCCTGGAGAAGTTTGCACAGCAGATTGCCGAACTCGCGGAGCGGCGCGGGGTAGCCATCTGCGACGCCGCCTTCCCCAACGGCGCGGAGGAGGCCTTTATGACGGCGTTGCAGGCCGCAGGGCTGCCCTGGCCGCGGCTGCTGAGTTTCGCCGCCTGGAACACCGCCGGCAATTCCCTGGGCACGGCCCTTGCTCACGGCACCGTGCGGCTCATTGGTCTGCGCGACAAGGCGGCCTTCGACCTGGCACAGTTGGTGACCAGCATCTCGCCCATGCGCTACTTCGAGCTGCTCAACTCGCTGATCGGCGCCGAGAAAGCGCACCTCCAGCTTCTGCTGACCCGCCTGGCCGACGACTGGCTGTATCAGACGTGCGTGCGTACCGCGGTGCGGGAGCGGATGGCGGACCTGATGACCAACTCCGGCTTTGAGCTGACCGCGGCGTATGGACGGGCGGAGGGCATGGTCCGCGAGATGCTGGTGGAAGCCATCTCCAACCTGTGGGTAGAGGAGTTCATGGGAGGCCGGGCCGGGGACATCGGCCCGCCGGAGCACCGGAGCGGACTCACGCTGGCAGAGCTGCAGGACACGCAGGTGCGCTTGCCCTGGCGCAGGTTGTTCGAGGTGGAGCTGGACTTTGACCTGGGGCTGGAATTGACGGCCACGAGCTAACCCGCCCCGCTCCTATCCCTACTCGCACTGGCTGTAGCCGCAGTCGTGGCAGACCACGCAGCCGCCCTCCGCGTAGAGGTGCCCTCCGCACTCCGGGCAGGCGCCCACGTGGCCGAAGCTCGTGCCGTTGAAGTCAATCTGAAGCTGCTGGTCCCGGGGAATTAATACCCGCTCGATGGCCTGCGCGAAGGCATCGGCGCAAGACAGGATCTTGCCGCCCCCGCGCTCCCACATCGGCTTGTGGCAGCTAATCCCCTTCAGCTGCTTGATGATGTGCTCCGGCTTCAGCCCCAGCCGGAAGGCCAGCGAGATCAGCCGCGCCACCGCCTCCGTCTGGGAGGAGGCGCAGCCCCCCGCCTTGCCCATGTTCCCGAAGATCTCAAACGGTCCGCGCTCATCCTGGTTGATGGTGATGTACAGTTTGCCGCAGCCCGTGTTCATCGCCAGAGTCGTGCCCTGCACCATTGGCGGGCGTGAGCGGGGCTCGGGGCTGGCCGGCGCCGGTGCGGACTCCGGCTCCTCCTTGCCCTTGCGCAGAACCTGGCCCTCCCGGGACCCGTCGCGGTAGATGGTCACGCCCTTGCAGCCCAGCTCGTAGGCCAGCAGGTAGACCTCCGCCACCTCGGCCTCGGTCGCCTGCTGGGGGAAGTTCACCGTCTTGGAGACGGCGTTGTCCGTGCACTCCTGGAAGGCCGCCTGCACGCGGATATGGTCCGCCGGCGTGATGTCGTGCGCGGTGACGAACACCTGGCGCAGGTCGGCGGGCACGGTGGCCATCTCCGCTACTGACCCACGGGCGCAGACCTCGGTCACCAGATCCGGGTCGTACAGATTGCGTTCGCGTAGCGCCGCCTCGAACAGCGGGTTGACCTCCTTGAGCGCTTCGCCATCGAGGACGTGCCGGGAGAAGGCCAGGGCGAACAGCGGCTCCACACCGCTGGAGGCGCCGGCGATCATGCTGATGGTGCCCGTCGGCGCGATCGTGGTGACCGTCGCGTTACGCTGCGGACGGTTCAGGCCTTCCGGGCCGAAGAGGCTTTCCTCCCAGTTGGGGAAGTTCCCGCGCTCCCTGGCCAGCTCCTCGGAGGCCGTGCGCGCCTCCTCCCGAACGAAGCACATTAACTTCTGCGCCAGCTCCACGGCCTCTTGCGAGTTGTAGGGCAGGCCGAGTTGCACCAGCATGTCCGCGAAGCCCATGACTCCCAGGCCGATCTTGCGATTAGCCTGGGTCATCTGCTCGATCTCGGGCAGCGGGAAGGCGTTCATGTCAATGACGTCGTCGAGAAACCGAACCGCGAGATGGGTGACGGCGGCCAGCTTGTCCCAGTCCACCTCGGCCGACAGGATGGGCCCCTTGACCATCTTTGCCAGGTTGATCGAGCCCAGGTTGCAGGACTCGTAAGGGAGGAGGGGCTGCTCGCCACAAGGGTTGGTGGCCTCAATCTCCCCGACCTGGGGAGTGGGATTGGAGGCGTTCATGCGGTCGAGGAAGATGATTCCCGGCTCGCCCGTGGACCAGGCGGCGTGGACAATCTTGTCAAACACTTCCCGCGCGGACAGGCTTTCCACCACCTGACCGCTGCGGGGGTTGATGAGGTCATAGTGGGTGTCCTCGCGCAGGGCGGTCATGAAAGTCTCGGTCAGAGCCACCGAGATGTTGAAGTTGTTGAGGGTGGTAAGGTCCTGCTTGCAGTCAATGAACTCCAGGATATCGGGATGGTCCACGCGCAGGATGGCCATGTTGGCCCCCCGTCGCGTCCCTCCCTGCTTGATGGCTTCCGTGGCCGAATCAAAGACCTTCATGAAGGAGACCGGGCCCGAGGAGATGCCCTTGGTGCTGCTGACCAGGTCATCCTTGGGGCGCAGGCGGGAGAAGGAAAAGCCGGTGCCGCCCCCGCTCTTGTGGATCAACGCGGTGTTGCGCACCGCCTCGAAGATGCGGTCAATCGAGTCCTCCACCGGGAGGACGAAGCAGGCGGAGAGCTGCTGGAAGGTACGGCCGGCGTTCATCAGCGTGGGGCTGTTGGGGACAAACTCCAGACGAGTCATGGCTCCGTAGAAGGCCTTCTCGACCTCCTGGACCTGTTCCGGGCCGGCGCCGTAGGCCGCCTCGGCGGAGGCAATGTTGGCCGCCACGCGCCGGAACATGTCCTCCGGCTGTTCGATGGGGCGGCCGGAGTCGTCCTTCTTCAGGTAGCGGTGTTCGAGGACCGTCAGGGCGTTGGGTGTAAGTTGGAGTGTCTCGTCGGGCAAGGTCCGGCTTGAATCGGCACGCATGGTCTCCACCCCGGGGGCTGTGGGTTTACCCGTGGGGCGAGAAGAGAGTGACTTTTACCCCATGCGCAAGTGGAAATACGGCGCAGTTTGTATAAGTTTCCCCTCCCTAACCTACACGGGGCTATACTATAGTGAATTGACCTGGGCTTGTCAAGACACGTTTTTGGGCCAAATTTCAAGCCTCTCTAAAGGCCTTATTGCACCTTCACCAGGTAGATCCTCACCTGCGAGTCGGTCGGGAAGGTCAGGTTCAAGCCCTCGACGCCGGCGAAGTCCCTGACTAACACGTCTCGAGCGGGCTTCCCATATACCACTTGCGGGTCATACGTCGCCACTACATGCAGGTTGCCGGCCTGGAGGTGCCGCTCGATGGGCAGGAGCTTGCGGTGGACCTCCTGGGAGTCAAAGTCCCAGACGATGGTCCCGTGGCGCAGCGTCCACTCCACCTGCTTGGCCATCGCCAGGCCCTCGTACATCCCCTGCAGGCACTCGAAGGGGCTGAGCAGGTGCGGGGTGAGGTCCTCTGCCGTGGCTAGGTACACCGGATAGTCCGCCCCCAGGCCGTGGTCCTTCTGGTTGTCTGCGTCCACGAACTGAAAGCGCACCTGCGGGCCCTCCACGCTCAGCACGCTGATCAGGTCATAGCGTCTGAACTCCCGCGCGCCGCCCCCCTCCTGCTCGGCCGTGTAAGTCTCCCGGAACCGGACCTTGACGTCCTTGGTGAGCGGCGGGGGCAGATTGTCGTTGCAGGATTGATCGTTGGCCAGCACCGCGTTGCACCACAGCAGGTAGCCGTCATACTGGGTGAAGGCCTGCAAGGCCGTCGTGGCTTGCATCTCCTCGTTAGTCGCGGGGGCCAAGTAGCACCACGGGACATAGTGGATGAACTGGTTGGAGAAGAAGGGCCGCAGCGGCTTGCGTTGCTCCGGGGGGAGAGTGTTGAGGTACCTCAGGTTGGAGTCGGTGTCACACAGCCGCGCCGCCACGTTGGCGATGGAGGGGCGCGTGTAGTAGTTGCAGGAGCAGACCCAGTCCAGGTGCGGTAGGATCAGCTTGCCGATATTCTGCCAGTAGTAGTCCTGCTCCGGGTCGCCGTCGGCCTCCCACCAGTCGGGGTTCCAGCCGTAGATGCAGAGGTCTTTGAAGCCCAGTCGGCGCGCCGCCTCGATGGGGCAGTAGAGGATCATGGCCAGGCCGGTGTACCATTTCTTCTCGAAGGCGGCCTGCTCTTCAGGGGTGCCCTCCTTGGGGAAGAAGGCCTTGGCGCGCAGCGTGCCCCGGTTCGGACACCCCTCCTCCATGTCCAGATACCATTCGTCGTACTTCTCGGGGTCATGGTTCTTGAAGGTTCCGGCCTTGATGAGTCCCTCAATCACCGCTTCCTCGCCCAGGTCCACCAGCAGGTCCAGCCGCTCCGGGTCCTCGATACCCAGGGACTTGACCATACCTGCCCGGCCAATACCGAAGCCACGGGGGAATCGGGTGCCCGGGGGCATCCAGGTGATGGTCTGTGGATCCCGTTCGTTCGGGGCAATGAGATTGAAGCCGTGGACCGAGCTGTAGTCGTTCATCGGCCAGGTATGGTCGCGCCCGAAGGCCATCTCGTTGTTGAAGTAGCGGAAACGAAAAGTGCCCAGGCCGGGGACCTGGTAGGTCGGCGGGTCCACGAGGTCTTGCTGCTGCTCGGGGTAGACCGGGACCTGCCCGAGCTGCGGCGGATCGTCCTGCAGCGGCTTGCCCGGCAGTTTCGCCGCCGTCAAAGCGCTGGCCGCCGGGACGGTAAACTCGCCGGCCTGAGCCGGATAGGTCGTGAGCGGCACGCCGAAGACCCTCTGGAGGCGCTCCACCTCCGCCAGTGCCTGGACCGGAATCTCTCCGGGCGTCTCCGCGCGGGCTGTCGGTTTGCACCCGACGACGAAGCAGCTCACCAGAACCGTCAAGAGCAGTCGAGAGGTCCAGTTCATCTAACCTACACCGCCTTATCAGAGAGGTTTGGCAGCGGAGCGCAGGGCCCCCTTGCGCCCGCCGCTCAAAGCGCACCTGTGAGGTAGTCAGGATCGGCGGCGCCGGGGCGCCACACTAGGAGAGCTTCTCGTCCGCCTCTTCTTCTTCCTCCGTGGGCCTGACCACCTTGGCCACCGCCACGCAGCTTTCTCCCTGCGCTGGGCGCACCACGAACACACCCTGGGCAGAGCGGCCCGTCTGGCGGATACCCCGTACCGGGACCCGGATCAGGACTCCGCTACTGGTCAGGCACATGAACTCGTCTTCCGGCTCCACCACCTGCACGCCCGTGACCGGCCCCGTGCGCTCAGTCACGTCCATGCAGATGACGCCCTGCGTGGGCCGGCCCTTGCGGGGGTACTCGGCCAGCGGCGTCCGCTTGCCCAGGCCCTTGCCGCTGATGCATAGCAGGTCGCGGGGATCGTCCTCGTCAACCACTACCATGCCGACGATGGCGTCCCCCGGCCGCAGGCGCAGGGCGATGACCCCCGCCGCGGTGCGGCCCATGGGGCGCACCGCCTCCTCACTGAAGCGCGCCGCCTTGCCCTGCCGGGTCACCATCATGATATCCTTGGTCCCGTCGGTCCAGGCCACCCACTTGAGACGGTCGTTCTCTTTTAGGCTGATGGCAATCAGGCCCTTGGTTCGGAGCGCCGTATCGTATTCTTCCAGAGGGGTCTTCTTGATCATGCCCTGCTCGGTAGCCATGATCAGGTAGCCGCCCTGCGAGAAGTCCTTGACCGGAATCTGGGCCGTGATCTGCTCGCCCTGCTCCGTGGGCACCAGATTGATGAGGGGGGTCCCGCGAGCCGTGCGGCTGGCCATGGGCACCTGCCAGGCCTTGAGCTGGTAAGCCCGGCCCCGGTCGGTCAGGCAGATGATCAGGTCGTGCGTGCTGGCCACGAACAGGTCCTGCACGTCGTCCTCTTCCTTCTTGTTGAGGGCCAGGATGCCCCGGCCCCCGCGACGCTGCACGCGGTAGGTGTCAATCGGCATGCGCTTGATGTACCCGTCGCGGGTGACGGTGATGGTCATGGCCTCCCGGGCGATGAGGTCCTCAGTACTGATGTTGTCAGCTTCCTCGGTGATGACGGTAGTGCGGCGCTGGTCGCCCAGGTGCTTGGCGACCGCTCGCAGCTCGTCCTTGATGACCTTCGACTTGTAAGTCTCATCGCCCAGGATGCGCTCATATTCGGCGATGTCGGCCAGCAGCTGCTGGCGTTCCTTGTCCAGCTCCTGCCGCGAGAGCCGCGTCAGGCGCCCCAGTTGCAGGTTGAGGATGTGCTCGGCCTGCAACTCGCTGAAGCCCAGCGTTTCCACCAGGCCCTGCTTGGCCTCGTTACGGGTCTGGCTGCCGCGGATCAGCGCGATGATCTCGTCAATGATGTCCAGCGCTCGCAGCAGACCCTCCACGATGTGCAGCCGCTCCTGGGCCTCGCGCAGCAGGTACTGTGTGCGGCGGGTCACGACGTTGCGCTTGTGGCGCAGGAACTCCTCCAGCAGGTCCCGCAGGCCGCACATGCGCGGCACGATCACGCCCTCTGGCCCCGGCACCAGGGCCAGCATGTTGGCACCGAAGCTGTTGCGCATCAGGGTATGCTTGTAGAGCTGGTTGAGGACCACGCGGGGGACGGCATCGCGCTTGAGCTCAATGAGGATGCGCATGCCCTTGCGGTCCGACTCATCGCGCAGATCCGAGATGCCCTCCAGCTTATCGCGGTCCACCAGGGCGGCGATCTGCTTGAGCAGCGCGGCCTTGGAGACCTGGTAGGGAAGCTGGGAGACGATGATGGCAGTCCTGCCGCGGTCGAGCGGCTCGATCACTGCCCGGGCCTGCATGATGATGGACCCGCGTCCGGTGGTCATGTAGTCGCGGATGCCCTTGGTGCCGAGGATCAGCCCGGCGGTGGGGAAGTCGGGGCCCTGGACATAGCGCAGGAGCTCCTCGGCCTCCAGGTCAGGGTTGTCCACCAGGGCCACGCAGGCGTCAATGACCTCCCCCAGGTTATGTGGGGGGATGTTAGTGGCATATCCGACCGCGATGCCCGCGGCGCCGTTGCAGACGAGGTTGGGGAAGGCCCCCGGCAGCACCACTGGCTCGGTGGTCTTCTCGTCATAGGTCGGCTGGAAGTCTACGGTGTCCTTGTCGAGGTCCGCCAGCATGGCCATGGCGACCTCGGAGAGGCGGGCCTCGGTATACCGGGCCGCGCCCGCGGGATCGCCGTCCACCGAGCCGAAGTTGCCCTGGGGGTCCACCTGGGGATAGCGCGCGGCGAAGTCCTGCCCCATGCGCACCAGCGTGTCATAGATCGGCATGTCCCCGTGAGGATGGTAGGTCTTCATCGTCTCACCGACGATGGCCGCAGACTTGGCATGAGGCCGGTCGGGGGTGAGCCCCTCGGCGTGCATGGCCACGAGCACGCGGCGCTGCGAGGGCTTCAGCCCGTCGCGTACATCGGGCAGCGCCCGGGCCATGATGGTGCTCATGGCAAACTGCATATACGAATTCGCCATTTCCTCGTGCAGGGAAATCGGCTCTACTCTTCCTGATCCATTAGTGCCTTCGTCAGCCATCTCGATCTCCTGTCAGTACCGGCAGCACGGGCTTCTCAGCCGATGGCTTGCCGGAGGGGGTTCGGTCCCCCTGGGGTTGCGAAATATGCAAGTATTGTCTCGTGTACGCTCTTTCCGGAGCGCAGGGAGGCGCAGGGCAGGCTACCGGTACCTCCGCCTCATCTCCTCCAGCACCGCGAGATGCTCCTCGTTTATGCTCCCGTCCTGGTAGCAGAGCAGATTGAAGGTCACGGCGCCGCCACACGTCCAGAAGCCCTCCAGGTACGCCGCCACCTCGTCCGGATCCGGCGCGGGCCAGTGTACCTCCCGCGAGGCGCGGTCAATCCCCCACACCCCGCCACCGCCGCCCGGGAGCGGGGTCCAGCAGTCGAAGGAGTACCAGGGCAGCCCCGACGGCGTCAGGGGGCCTGCGGGACGGAATTTCAGCCCGATCATTTCTCCCGCCCAGTAGTCCTGATAGGGAGTGTAAAGCGTATGTTTCTCAATGCCGGAGTTGTAGCAGACCAGCCGCTCCGAAAAGCCCGCCTTGGCTGCAGCGGTCATGCGGTCCCACGGTGTGGGCGATCGCCGGTTCAGGCCATAACCCGCATCAAACCACCAGGCAATCATCTTGGGCCCGTAGTGCTCACCCATCCAGCTTACGAGGCGGCAGTAGTTGTCGTAGAACCGCGTCTGGTCCGCCTCGTAGGCTCCGACCGCCTCCACCCATTCCTCGTCATCCTCGGCGCCACGCTGCTTCAGATCCGTGCCGTGGTGATAATAGACGATCAGCTTGATCCCCTCGGCCGCCAGGCCGTCGGCGAGTTCCATGAGCAGGTCCCGCTCGCAGGTTCGCCCGGGCAGGATTTCGTCCACTACTGGATTGGGCCCCGGCAGCCATTGCTTGGCATGCGTGGAGGTGAACAGGACATGCCCAGCCCCGGCGCATCGGGCTGCCTCCACGAAGGCCGGGACGTCGAAAGCTTCCACGGCCTCCGGGAAGGGCACCGGCTCGCCCTCGCGGGGCAAGGTCCAGGTGGTCCAATGGACCCCGATACCATATCGAGTCTCACGTAAGGGCGCGAAATCCGTACGCCGATAGTTCAAGTCGGTCATTCCTTCGAGCAGGCTAGAAGTTTCACGTGAAACATGTGTTCAAAAGTAATTCCGGTTCACAGGTTACGGCTGTCGTCCTCCAGCCTTCGATGCGGCTGGGGAAGGCGGTTGAGGAGCCGGTCCGTGCAGGTTACCCGCAGGCAGACCTTGTACAGGTAGCGCGCGCCAATTCCCGCGTAGACCACCCCGTTGACCGCCGGACACTGCCGCGGCGCGTAGTGCTTGCGGTACATGCGGAGCATTCCCCGGTGGAACTGGTTGAGCTGGCGCAGGTTCAGCAGGCCCATGGTGCCGCCGCCGTAGTGGATCACGCTGGCTTCGGCCAGCACCCAGATCTCCCAGTCAGCTTCCTGCAAGCGCCAGTTGAACTCCAGGTCCGAGAAGTTGGGCGGGAAGCCCTCATCAAAGACCCCCACCTGGTCGTAAGCCTGCCGGCGCAGGAAATAGCAGGTGGTGCCTACCGAGGGCACTGGCTGAGTCTGCGAGTAGTCAAAATCCAGCCCATAGTAGTGGCCCGTCAGCTTGTTTCCGGGCCGCAGCCGGTGCAGGTCGAGCGACTGGGCCACCGCTTGCTTCAGATTCGGGAAGCGGCGCACGGTGGGCTGCACCGTCCCGTCCGCGTTCCTCACCACCGGTGTGACCACCCCTGCCCGCGGGTGCTCGCGCAGGAAGGCCACGCTGCGGTCCACGGTCTCCGGCAAGACCTGGGCGTCATCGTTGAGCAGGAGCAGAAACTGCCCGCGGCTCTGGGCGATGCCCAGGTTGTTGGTCACGGTCCAGGAGGCGGGCTGCTCCTGGCTCAGCACGCGCACGCTGGGGAAGCGCTCCGCGACCATCTCCGGCGTGCCGTCGGTAGAGGCATCGTCCACCAGTATCGCCTCGTAGCTAACCTCGCGCACGGTGTCCTGCAGCGCTTGCAGGCACTCCGCGAGCATCTCCCGCCGGTTCCGGCTGGCGATGATGATGGAGAGTTCAGGTTCCATGTATCTCCCGCCCCCGCCGTACGTAGGGAGGGCGCACCTCAGTGACGCTCACAACTCCAGTCTAGTGCCCAACCCCTTCTCCAGCGCCTTGCGGTATATCAGTGGGGCGGTGGCCATGTCCTCAATGGCCAGGCCCAGGTTGCAGGTCATGGTCCGCTCCCGCGGGTTCTCCCGGCCCGGCTTGAGACCCGTCGCCAGCTCCCCCACGGTGGCGTACAGCGGCGGCACCTCCTGGAGGTATCCCAGCCCCTGGTGATGCGCAAACTGCGCGCGGTCGTCAGTGCAGAACTTGTCCACCTCGGCCAGCGCCGCGCGGCTCCAGTAGGTGGTGTAGTCCACCAGCGAGGCAAAACTGCCCTCGCTGAGCCACCCGGCCTGGATGGTCGCATGCGGCGTCTTGAGGACCGGGCCGGCGGTCACCACCAGGTCCATCCCCTCCACCGTCTCCCGCGGCTCTGAGGCGCGGAGGGTCTTCAGGCCGAGGCTTTCGGCGAACTCAACCCACCGGTCCAGCGCTTCCGGCGAGGGGTCGTAGCCCACCACGCGCTCCAGCGGGAAGAGAACGTGGAGCGCCTCCAGGTTGGATCGGCCCTGCACGCCGCAGCCAAGCACTCCCAGAGTCTTTGCCTCGGACCGCGCCAGGTACTTGGCGGCCACGGCGGTCGCCGCGCCGGTGCGCTGGGCGGTAATCCAGGTGCAGTCCATGACCGCCAGCGGCAGACCAGTATCAACATCATTCAGAATCAGGAGGCCGGCGATGTACGGCAGCCCCCGGGCCTGATTCTGCGGATAGCCGCTCACCCACTTGATACCGGCGGACTTCAGGGCTGGAATGTAAGCCGGCATGGCGTGGAGGAACGCCTCCGGCAGCGGGTGCACGCCCGGCTTGGGCGGCATCTCCACCTGCCCGCGCCCATGCTCCAGGAAGGC
>LSQX01145387.1_pt1 | contig 35819 bp, 23 predicted proteins | sample 654561 | NCBI WGS metagenome assembly LSQX01 (sample SAMN04489861, study PRJNA283612) | anaerobic digester metagenome | isolation source: 4 biogas reactors fed with cattle manure at either 37C or 55C with and... | place: Denmark: Kongens Lyngby | collected 2014 | reverse complement strand
CTTACGCTTCGGGTTACAGCGGCGCGCGACACATCGGAAAATTCCCGGCTCATGAATAATCCGGGTTCCTGTTTTGGCCCCCCGGGCCATGCGGGATCGAATCCATCGGATCAGCGCGCCGACTGGATGGCCGCAAGTTGCCGGTTGCCATGGTCAGACTGTTGCCGTTCTGGGTGCGCCCGGCACTGTCCCGTTGCCAGAAGCACCGGTTCGGCCAGGCCTGGTGGACCGCGCACAAGCCAGGGGCACACCGGAGGGATGGAGAGAGCCGGGGCGATTGAGGACGTGTCTCGGGGCCGTGGCCGTGCGCGCGGCGTGGCCGTGCTGGCTGTCTACAAACCGATTCTTGCAGATTTCTGCGGAGGGCGTATCATCTCCGATCCTGCTCGTCTCTGTCTCCCGCGGCGTGAAGCTCGCCGGGCGTTCCTCGTACTTCCAGACGGAAATGGGCACGTCGGCCTGCCCTTGGATTACGGAGCCGCGGAGCGGAAGACTTCCGCGACTCGCTTGTCGCCCGCGGTGTTTCTGGTGGTTCCGTAGTGTCCGGTGCTCGGATTGGTGCTCATGAACTTTCTCGTCGTTGCCGGCAGCGCATTGTAGAAGGCGAACACACTGCTCGGAGTGCAGAGCTCGTCCGCAAAGCCCGTGCAGACGTAGATCTCGCACTGGATGCGCGGGGCAAAGTTCACCCCATCATGGTAGGCGAGCGTGGCAGCCCGCCGAGGATCCGCTTCGATCCGGCGGATCTGTTCCTTGCCGCGGTAGCGGCCCGCCGAGTCGCGCCCCTGCTTGTAGCCGTTGTATTCGCACGCACTCGGCACGCTGACAACCGCCACCGTGACATCCTCATCCAACGCGGCAGCAGCAATCGCCTGGATGCCACCCAGGCTGCCGCCACGGACAACCAGTTCCTTGCGGTCCCACTCCGGGCGGCTCTTGACGAAGTCCAACGCGCGCATCACCCGCAGGAACATCTCGTGGCCAAACCAGGCATTGCGGTCCGTATCCCCGGCTCTTCCTCCCTCCTCGTACCACGTTTCTGCGATCTTCCTGTATTCCTCCGCCGTCTTGCCGGTCGGCAGACCGTGCCAACTGGCATACAAGGCGAGGACCCCCTGGGACGCCGTTTCAACCGCCACCGTTCGGCTCGCATCATTCCAGACCATGCTCAGATAGTCCACGCTGGCTGGCAGGCTTCCAGGCTTCGCGTCCGCGGGAACGGCCAGATAACCGGTCACCGGGGTGCGGCCAAGACACCCGACCTCGACGCGGTAGCACTTGACTCTGCCCCGATGAGCCTTGGGGACATCGACCTCGGCCAACTTCGCAGCGCGCGGAACCTCGTCCAGCTTGGCGCGGCAGGAATCCCAGTAGGCGTCAAAATCGGCGGGACGGCTGTCGAGGGCCTTGATCTCTTCGGGGTCGTACATCGCGCCGATTTCACCCACGATCGAGGGCTTCGCGCGGTGTTTGAAAACGCCTTCGCCTGCCCGCGGATTGCCGTCTTCGCCGATGATCTCAAAGCCGAAGTAGAGCCACCCCGGACGATCCATCGACGCCTTGATGGTCACGGGTCTGCCGTTGCAGACGAATTCGTCCCGTCTGAAGACGTCGCGTTCACGCTTCACGGTGCAGCGCAGCTTTTCACCTATAGCCGGCTTGCCGTCCTTCAAGAGCGTGGCGGTGCACGCCGTCTCTTCGCCAACCGTGTAGCAGCCGTCCCCCTTGTCCAGATTGACGTCGAGGGAATACCGGCCGAATGCCGGCGACGACGTGACTGCGAGGACCAGACTGACGAACGTCCCGAGTTTCATGTTCTACTCCGACGAGAGTCGCACGAAGGGGTGGAGTCTGCCATTGCGGCCGGGCTGTCGAGCAGCGCTCGGGCGGCCCGCTTCCGGTAATCCTATCCGTATCCGCCGTATTTCGCGACCCGTTCGGGCCGCATCGCGATGCGGCGCCACGACGCGTCGGGCGGGACCTGGTCGCCGGCGGCGAGCATCAGCCGCGGCGAGGCGAGGCGCGTCTCCAGCCAGCGCCGGACGCATGCGAGGAACGCCGCATCACCGCCGCCGCCGCCGCGGAACACGGTTGCCGGAATGCCGCCGGAGAGAATCAGGTCCGGTCCGGCTTCGGCGCGCATCTGGGCCGGCGTGAGCGCGAACGTTGGCTGCGGCCTAACCGCGTCGGCACAATCCACGCCGCACTCGGCCAGCCAACCGAGCACGCCGCGGCTCTCACCGTCGACGTGCACCGCCAGGCACTTGCCTGGCGCGTGCAGCCGCCGCGCGACCTCGGTGTAGGAGTCGCGGACATCGGCGTCGAAAAACGGCTTCGTCTGTAGGTTGCTGTCGTAGTTGTCGCTGATCATCAGGGTCTCGAACGGGTCGTCGAGCAGGGTGACGAGAATCCGCAGGTCGCAGGCGTTGACCGCCCGCACCAGCCGCTGCACCCGCTGCGGCTCGTCGTGCACGGCGAACACGGTCCGCTCCACGCCCATGTAGCGCGCCATCAGGTAGCCCGACCCGAAGTAGGGCAGTTGCGCGTAGGGATAGGCCAACGCGCCGAGGCTGTCTTGCCAAGCCCGGTAGAGCTCCCACTTGGGCCGGCAGCGCAATCGCTCCATGAGAAATTCGACGATCGGGAACTCGTCCGTCGATTCGAACAGGTATTTGCGAATCCCGTATGAGTAGCTGCCGGGGTTGAACACGCGCTGTTCGTGAATCGTGTCCAGCGGCGTAGTGATCCGCGTGGAGAACACGCCGCCATCCGTACGCGACTCCAGCTTGACCTCCGGATCCTCCGTAAACAGGGAGCTGAGGCGGTGCCGGACGTTTTGTTGACGTCCGCGAACAGCGCTGGTACGTTGATTGCCCGTCAGCCAGGCATGTCCGGCTGCCGTTTCCCCATCCAGGGGAGGTGCTCATGGGGGACCTGGTCCGGGAGTAACCGATGCGATCCGACCTTGTGCGATGTCTGTTTGTTCTCTTGGCCGCTGCGATGCTTGCGGCCGCACCGGCGAACGCGGATGAGTCGCTGGTCTTCATTTCGGCCTTCGCGCCCGCAGAGGAAGGCGCGATTCACGCCTTCCGGCTCGACTGCCAGTCCGGCCGCCTGACCCCGGTGTCTCGGACGGCGGACGTCGAGAATCCGTTCTTTCTGGCCGTGTCGCCGGGCCAGAAGTTCCTTTACGCGATCCACGCGCGGAAGTTCGGCGGGAAGGAGCATGAAGAGGTCGCCGCATACGCGATCGCCGCTCGAACCGGCCAGTTGACGCTGTTGAATCGGCAGTCGACGCTCGGCTCGGCGTCCTGCTATCTGGCGGTCGATGCGACCGGCAAGACGCTGCTCGTCGCCAATTATGCGACGGGCAGTGTGGCCTCGCTGCCCGTGCGGGACGATGGCTCGTTGGACGAGGCGGCGTCGTTCTTTCAACATGCGGGCGCGAGCGTCGATCCAGCCCGCCAGGCAGGCCCGCACGCGCACTCGATTGTGGCGAGTCTGGACAACCGGTTCGCCTACGCGGCGGATCTGGGGCTCGACGAGCTGCTGATCTATCGGCTCGACGCGGCTCGGGCAACGCTTGCGCCCAACCAGACGCCACGGGCGAAGACGCCGCCCGGCGCCGGGCCCAGGCACCTGGCATTCCACCCGAAAGGCAAATACCTGTACGCGATCAACGAACTCGCAAATTCGGTCACTCGATTCGACTACGACCGGCGGTCCGGGGCGCTCCGCGAGCGGCAGACGGTTTCAACGCTGCCCCGGGAGTATCAGGGAAAGAGCTATTGCGCGGACCTGAAGATCACGCCGGACGGCCGCTTCCTGTACGGCACGAATCGAGGGCACGACAGCATCGCGGCGTTTCGCATCGGCGACGACGGCCGATTGACGCTGGTCGGGATCGAACCGAGTCTGGGCAGGGGGCCGCAGAACCTGGCGATCTCGCCGGGCGGTGAGTTGCTCCTGTGTGCGAACATGCCCGGCGGAAACGTCGCCGTGTTTCGGATCGATCCCCAAACGGGCGGCTTGACTTCCGTCGGCCCGCCGGTCTCCATGCCTTTCCCGTCGTGCATCAGGCTGCTGCCAGCCGAAGCCGATGAATAGGGCCAGACGATCAGGAATCGCCCGCCGGCGGCGCCGCGGCGGCCGTTTGTCCTGCCGCGGCGCACGCCACGAGCGTGCCCCGACTTGCCAGAACACCCCCGCCGATTCATCGAGCACGAGCTTGGGATCACGCGTTGCGTTTGATGCCCGGCCTCATTCCTGGTTCCGCCAGTGCAGCCGGCACTGCAACGGGAAATCCGTCAGCATGCCGTCGCAGCCCGCCTCCTTGACCCGGTCCCAGAGCGCCGTGTTGCGACCGTCCGGCCCGGAACCCGAGAAGTTGAAGAGGGCCACTTTCTTCTTCTGGTGAACGCGCGACATCTCCTCGGGCGTAGGCACGAACGTCAGCAGCAGCACGTCCAGATCGCCGGCGGCCAACTCTCTGTCGAAGTCCTTCCGACCGACGTTCTGGCCGATGCGAAATGCCGGGTTATACGCTTTCAGACGCCGGCTGCACGCATCGTCCTGATCGAATGCGAAGCTCTCGCTGAGCAATCCATGCTCGGCAACCATCGACACCAACTGGCGCTCGCCTTCCCGCGTGATCCGCTTGATGTTAATCGCGATCATCGTCGGGCCGCGCCTCTCCCGGGAGACCATCGCCAGCACCTCGTCGAACGTTGGAATCCTCACGCCCTGGAAGGCCGGGTGGAACCAACTCCCCGCGTCGAGCTGCTTCAACTCCGCTACGCTCAGTTCGCCTACCGGTCGGTTGGGGCCGTTGGTCGTGCCCTGGAGTTTCTCGTTGTGGACGACTACGAGCCGGTTGTCGCGGCTCGAGTAGACGTCCAGCATCCGGTTGATGGCTGCAATCGTGGCGTTACGGGCGTGGACGGTCCTGGCCGGACCCTTCCGCGGCGCGGAACCACGCGGGAATCGCCGGCTCTCGGAAGGGGCCGGTCCGCAGGGCTTCGATCTGGGCGTCGTCGAGGGAGCCGTACCAATAGAGGGCAACGCCGTTGCCGGGCAGCTTCCGCTGGCAGAAGCCAATCAGGCCGGCCACGAGGCTCGCCTCGCGGCTGACCACCTTGCCCGTCTCCGTCTTCTCGTAGTTGCCGACGATGATCGCAGCCGCCTCGGGGCGCCTGAGCTGGGCGCGGATCGCTGCGATCTTCTGCCAGGAGAGACGCCGCCCGTAGTCCATGCTGTAGATCAGGTCCACCCAGCCCTCCTGGGCCCACCAGAAGTCGTTGCGGCCCTGCGTGCCCGGCATGTCGGTGGGGAGATACGGATGGCCGTCGACGCTGATCACCAGCTCTGGCCGGGCGGCGCGGGCTTGCGCGGAAAACGAGCGGACAATGTCGGCAACCGCGCCGTCCTGCCACTGGACGAGGTTCGGGTGCGGCCAGCCGCCCGGGCCGGTCTGTTTCATGTCTTCGAGCAAATCTCCGCCAAATTGCCGGCGGTACGAGGCCCGCGCCGCGGCGCTGGTCGATACACCCTTCGTACGAATGTAATCCAGGTTGATCCCATCGACGTCGTAACGCTGCACGACCTCGATCATCAGATCGACGGCGAACTTGCGGAATGCCGGATTGTGGACCTCGCACGCGCCGGCGGGCGTTCCTTCCTCGATGTAGGGCGCAATCGGTTCCCACCGCGGATCGGCGTAGCAGACGCAGAACCAGGGATGGACTTCAATCCCGCGGGCGTGCGCGACTTGAATCAGGTGCGCCAGCGGATCGAAGCCCGGCCGGTCCTCGCCGACGATCTTTTCGACGCCCGGCTCCATCGGCGTCCGCTTGCTCGGCCAGCGGGCGCCGCGGCCGTGCCAGACGCAGGGGATGTAGACATTGAAGCCGGCGCGGGCGACCCGCTCGATGACCTTTTCCGCCTCCCCGGGCGCTGCCCAGCGGCTCGATTCATCCAAGAGGGCGCGGCTTTCCAGAATCCGCCTGGCGGAGTCGCGCCGCGGCGCGTAGGGCTGCCGCAGCACGTCGTACAGCCAGGCCTCGCGCTGCCGCTCGACCGCCCGCCAGTTCGGTTCCTGCCCGCGGAACAGTTCCCGGACCTGCTCCTTGCTGAGCACGCGGTCGAGAATCGTGAGTTGGTCAAACACTCCGTCGGCCGAACGGCCTTTGGCCGCGGGCGTGCCGCGGTCGCTGCCGAGGTAGAGCGGAGTCCGCAGCGCTGGCGCGGCCTGGCAGGGGCGGACCGTCGTGGCGGCCAGCTCCCCATCGACGTAAAGCCGGGCCGAAGCCTGGTCCCTGAATTGCCAGGTGACGACGAACTGCCGCCACTGGTCCTTGACGAACGAAAGCGGGCAATTGCCGTGCAGGTAGAGCTGGTTCTGAAAGACCAGGTAGGTGTAGGGCGCGCCGGCCGGTTCCCACCAGCCGTCGCTGAGCACGCAGTAGCCCTGCTTGCCGTCGTCCCATCCCCAGGAGAAGAGCGTGTGCGACGGGCCGCCCGCGGTGGTCGACCAGTTCGGCTTGAACCAGAAGATGATCGTGCCCTGTTGGGGCAACAGCCGGCCGGATGTCGGAATTGCCAGGAAGCCGCCCGGCTTGATCTCCAGACCTTGGCCCCATTTGCCCGGCACGAGCGAGATGCCTTGCACCGGGAGGGCGGAAGACTCGGCGGCCGCTTCGGCCTTTGGCAGAGAGTCGAACCGGTCGAGAAACAGCGTGCCTTCGATGGGGTCCGGCTCTCCCTCAGCCAACGCCGCGGCAGACGCGTTCGCCGCCAGCGTCGCCAGCGCTGCAAGGGCCAGCGGAACGGCGCGCAGTCGCCGGGCGCCGCGGAGGCAGATCGTTTCGCCTCGCGAAAACACCGCGCGAAACACAGTCGCAAGACTCTTCATGAAAATTTCCTTCAACGGTGGCGGTGGTCTCTGCCTTTTGGACCGAGCCGGTTTGCTGACGGGGTTGCCCTGCTTCCGGTGGCCGGCTCGGCCGCGCGCTGCTTCCTGCGGCAAGCTTGATTCGTCGGCCTACTCGGCCGGTTCGACGATCTGCGGCGGGCCGGCGATGTCGAGGACAACGACCGAGGCGATCTTGTCGGGGGCTGCGGCCGGTAGGGCGATCGTCGCGCCGCCGTCGCCGCGGGCCGCCTGGAGCCGCTGGCCGCCGGCGAGCAGCGCGGCTCCCAGCGGCTGATTGGCCAGGCCGGGCAACACCAGCTGGCCGCTCTTGGGCCAATCGAAGACGTGGAGATAGAGCCGCGTGGTGCGGGGGTTGAGCTTCTTCTGCGTGCAGCGGCCCCAGTCGAGTTTTTCGAACGGGCTGGCCTCCGTGGCGTAGATCGACTGGCCGTTGATCCGCATCCACGCGCCGATGGCGCGCATCGATTTGACGCTCTCCTCGGGAATGCTGCCGTCGCCCCTCGGGCCGATGTTCAACAGGTAGTTGCCGCCCTTGCTGGCGATGTCGATCAGGTTGCGGAGCAGCGTCTCGTCGGATTTCCATGCCCGGTCGTGTTCGTTGTAGCCCCAGGTGGTGTTCATCGTCATGCACGTTTCCCAGTCGACGCCCGGCATGCCGGTGGCGGGGATGTGCTGCTCGGGCGTGATGAAGTCGCCGTACTGGGGGTCGAGTTGCGGGATGTAGCCGGCGGTGCCCATGCTCGCCCAGCCCGCCTCGGGGGAACGGAACAGGCGGTTGTTCATGATGATGCCGGGCTGTCTCGCTCGGGCGAGGTGCATCAGGTCGCCGGCGCGCCATGCCTCGTCGCCCTGAAAATCCTGCGAGCTGTAGTCCCACCAGAGGATGTCTATGCGGCCGTAGTTGGAGACAAGCTCGTCGACCTGCTGGCGGAGATAGGCCTGGTACCTGGCGTGGTCGCGCGCGCCGTTGGGGTACGGCTGGCCCCTGAGCGGGTGCGGCAACTGCTTCGACTTGGCGTAGGCGTACTGGTCGTGGTGCCAGTCGATCACCGAGTGGTAGAAACCGACGCGCAACCCTTCGGCACGGCAGGCCTCGACGATTTCCCTGATCAGGTCGCGGTTGAGGACGCGCCCGGCGTTGAAGTCGCCGGCCTTGGAATCGAACAGCCCGAATCCGTCGTGGTGCTTGGAGGTGACGACGAGATACTTGCAGCCGGCCTGCTTGGCGAGCCGGGCCCAGCCGCGGGCGAAATCGGCGGAGGGTTTGAACCTGGGAATCGCCTCCTTGGCGTAGGTCTCGGTGTCGGCTTTGACGCGCTGCTGGAGCCACTCCATGCCGCCGGTCGTGCCGACGGGTTTGCCTTGCCAGGTGCCGGCCAGTCCCGAGTAGAGGCCCCAGTGGACGAACATCCCGAAGCGGGCCTCGCGCCACCATTTCATCCGGGCGTCGCGCTGCTGCGGCGTCTCGGAGTAGCCGCCGGCGGCGGGGTTGACGCCCTCGGCGGCGCCGCTCTGCTGAGAGAAGGCAAGAATGAGGGCGGTACATATTAGGAATGCGGCACTTCTCATGATCCATCACCCTTTCATGCTGTTTTCGGTTCGTCTTTCCGGCGGTCGTCGCCGGCGCTTGATTGTAGCCGCGCCGCGCGCCGGTGTCAGCAAGTCGCGCGGCAGCCGACGAGTTTTGTCCGCGGTTGCTTGCCCTGCGGGAAATCCGTGGTCTAATGAGAGACGGCCGAGCAGCCCGATGGCGAGCCCCGCGCCGGGGGACGAAAGGAATGACCTGATGAGAAGAGTTTTTGCTGCGTTGGCGATGGTGTCCCTGGCGGCTGTGCTAACGGCGGCGGAGCGAGAGGGTTTCTCCCCGCTGAAGAACCCGACCGCCGACGGCGATTACGGCATCTGGTACGTCTGCACGGACCAGGCCTACACGGACCGGGGCGGCTACGAACAGACGTTTACGTTCGTCGATCCGTGCGAGTCGCTGTTGAAGCGGGCGATGGCCGCGGTTCTCGGCGCGCCTGCCAACGGTCAAGTTCGCGGAGAGAATTCACCATGATCAGTAAAAGCGAGTATGGTCACCGCGGTGCCCATGCACACCTCGTGATTTCCCTCGGCTCACTCTGGCTGCTGTTTGCCGCGCCGGCCCTCTGGGGCGCCGACGCGATTGACCTGGCGGTGCCGCTGCCGCCGGGCGAGACGCCGCTGGCCGACGTGGGCATGTATCGCGTCTTCTGGCAGTCCTACGGGGCGGAACCGGTCGCCATGCCGGTTTCGTGGTCCGGGCATTTCGAACCGCGAGCGGGCATTTCCTATCAGGACTGGGGCCGCGTCCTGGAGCGGCGCGCGCTGCTCATGCACTCGCCGTGGCACGTGCCGCCAGGCAAGACCTGGGTCGACTATGAACTTGCGCTGCCGCCCGAGCGGCCGATCCGGCTGAAGTTCGGGATCGCGATGGGGCCGGACGTGGCCCGGCCCGGCCGCAGCGACGGCGTGACCTTCGCGTGTTACCTGAGGGCGGACGGCCGCGAGCGGGAATTGATGCGGACGCATCATGCCGAGGCCTGCTGGCTGGACTTCGATTTCGACCTTGCCGCGTATGCGGCGAAGACGGTCCTGGTCCGCTTGCAGGTCGAACCCGGGCCGAAGAACAACGCATCGTTCGATTATTCGTTCTTTGGAGACGCCCGGATCACGGTCGGCGAGGGAGGATCGCAGCGATCGGAGACGCTGCGGCGGTTGACAACGACCCGGGCGTACCGGGCCGCGGCGGGGGGGGACCTGACCAGGCTCGCCAACCGCGCCGATCAGGGCGTTCTGCCCGGCAATCTCCTGGCGTATACCAATCGCCTGGAGCAGGAGGGGGCCGCCTGGCGGTTCATCTATGAGGGGGACGATTGCCGCGTGGTCTACGATTGGATGCCGGCAACCGGCACGCTCGACGACTTCCGCGTCCGCGTTGATGACGCCAGGCCGCTTGCGCCGGCCTATGGCGGCGGCTTGACGGCCGCGGTCCAGCAGGCCGAGAAGAGCGAACAGATCGCGCTGCGGGGCGGCCGGGCTCTTGAGGTTAAACGCGAGGATCAGCAGCTCCACGTGCTCTGGGAGTACAAGGTTGGAGGGCGGGCCGTGCGCGCCGCCTGGACTTTTGGGATTCTAGGCAAGGCCCTGGCCGTCTCCGTGCGCTGCGAGGAACCGCTGCTGAGCCGGTTCTCGCTGGGCGACGTGGGGCTGGCGCCGCTGCGGAGGACGTTTCCCGTGCCCTACTTCGCCGGCCACGTGGCGTACCTGCCGGCGCAGAACGTGTTTGTCGGCCGCTGTTTGGACTGGACCGCGTCGCACGCCTCGCGCTCTCCGCAGGGCGTGGCCGACTACGATCCGAAAACCGATGGCACGCGGAATCCCCTCGTGGAGACCGGCTATGTCGCCGTGTCGCCGGAGGTGGGCGAGGTGCTGCCGAACATACCGCACCCGGCGTCGCCCTACCGGGCGCTGCTCGGCCCGCGAATCATGCTCGACATTTGGGGCCATCACCGGGGCACGTACCAGGGCGACGCGGAGAACCTGTTGGCATTGAAGGACCATGGCGTCGACCACCTGGCGATCATTTCGCACGTCTGGCAGCGGTATGGATACGACGTGAAGCTGCCCGATCATCTGCCGGCAAATCCGGCGTATGGCGGCGACGAGGGCATGATCGTCTTCGGCAAGGCGGCCAACGAGTGCGGCTACATCTGGTCGCTGCACGAAAACTATATCGACCTCTATCCGGACGCGCCCTCCTATGACCCCGCGGCGCGCGTCCTGAGAGCCGACGGGACGCCGTCGCCGGCCTGGTACAACCCGGGCACGAAGATGCAGAGCTTCGGCCTGAAGTGCAACCGGGCGCTGGGCTATGCCCGGCAGAATTCGCCCGAGATCCACCGGCGGTTCAAGACCACGGCGGGCTACCTCGACGTGCATACCTGCGTGCCGCCGTGGCATCAGTTGGACCACGAGGCGGATCAGCCGCTGGCCGCGATGGCGCTAACGAAGGTCCAGTGCGACAGCGAGTTGTTCCAGTTCATGCGCGACACGCACGGCGGCCCGCTGTTCGGCGAGGGAGCCAACCACTTCTACTGGGCCGGCCGGTGCGACGGAGTCGAAGCCCAGGTCCGCGGCGGCGAGGACCACGCGCCGCTCGTCGACTTCGACCTGCTCAAGATCCATCCGCAGATGGTCAACCACGGCATGGGCTACTACGAACGCTGGTTCCGCCGCGGCTACGACCATCGCTGGGGCCACGACACCGGCAGCATGGAGCAGATCGACAAGTACCGGGCCCAGGAGCTCTCTTACGGCCATGCCGGCTTTGTCGGCGCGGCCCAGGTCGACAATCTCCCCTGGGTGATACGCGAGCACCACTTGATGCACCCGGTGCAGCGGCTGTACGGCACGGCCCGGCCGACGGAGATCCGCTATGAGGTCGATGGCCAACGCGTGACGGCCAGCGCCGCGCTGGTTGCTGGAGACACCTTGCGGCAGCGCGTCTGTTATGAAAGCGGGCTGCGGCTGTGGGTCAACTGGCGGGCCGAGCCGTGGCAAGTCGAGGGCCGCCTGCTGCCGCAATGGGGCTTTCTCGCCCTCGGGCCGGAGACCGAAGCCGGCACCACCCTTCGCGACGGCAAGTGGGCCGACTATGCCGAGTGCCCGGAATACGTCTTTGCCGACGCCCGCACCTGCTTTCCCCTGCCGTATCGAACGTCGCGGAAAGACATCCAGCCGCGGCTCCGCGAGTGCAAGTACGTTGGCGGAAGCCGGGTCCGGGTGACCTACGAGTGGGTTGTGAACGACACCCTGGATCAGGACTATCGCTGTTTCGTCCACGGCGTCCGCGCGGAGAGCGACAACCCGGAAGGCATCGACTTCCAACAGGATCACGCCCCGCCGAAGCCGACCGGTCAGTGGCGAAAGGGAGAGACGATTGTCGATGGGCCCTACGAACTTTCGGTGCCCGCCGAACACGACGCCTACGACCTGGTCATGGGGCTCTACCGCGGCCAGCGCGTGCGGTTGCAGGGTGTTCAAAGCGGCGGCGACCGGATCCTGGTTGCGCGGTTGAAGCTCCAGCGGCAGGACGGCGAGATCACGGGCATCACGGCGGAGAAGGTGACTGCCGAGAGCCAGCCGGAGACCGCTGCGGAAGCCGATTTCACCGCCCACCTGAACGCAGCGGGCACGTGGATCGATTTCGGCAAGGTCGCCACGGACGGCGCCGTGAAGATCGCGCGCGAGCGGGAGCGGCTCGTCGTCTTTCCGTATCCTCGCGAGAAGCGGTTTCGCGTGAGCCTCGACCTGAAGGCCCTGGCCCCCTCGGCAGATCCCCGGCACGTTCAAGTCGTGGCCCTGGCGGCGGGCACGCGGGAGCCGCTCGGCGCGGCCGAGTTCGCCTGGGAGAACGGCCGCCTGGTGTTGACCGTTGGAGCGCCCGGCGCTGGCCGCTACGTGGTGCGCTGGAACGCCAGGCCGGTGAAGCAGACCCCGTAATCGCTGGGCGTGGTGCGAGGGGGACAGTCCCATTTTCGCGGCGAACAGGCCTCGTAAGGCACCGAAGGTGCTTTTCGCCGCTCCGGTGTTCTGCTCGGGCTTCCCCGCACAGATCAAGAGCTTGTTGGACCGGATGTTCTGCCTGATGGACACGGCCGGCGAGCAGCCCGCGGCTCCGTGGCGGCCCGGCAAGCCGATCGGGCTCTTGCTCACCGGCGCCGGCGATGAAGCCGACAATGCCGACCTCGTGATCCGCGGTCTCGAGCAGTTGACTCAATGGGTCCAGGGCCGGATGATGGGCCACTGGTTTGTGGGCGGCTGCACGGAACCGGAGGCGCTCGGCGGCGACGTTGAAAGCCGCGCTACCCAGTTCGCCGCGGCACTGGCCCCTGAGGTCGCCCGTTTGGAAGCTTGTGGCCAATACGAACCAGGCCGGTATCCCCCTGTTTGAAGCTGGTCCGCTTGTTCCGCCGCATCCCATCTCACACATCGAGCGGCAGGCCGCAGGCCTCCAGATGGCATTTGTGCACGGTATAGTCGTGTTCGTATGTATAGGGATTGACCATTTCCCCGTTCAGAACAGCGGCAAACTCCCGCCATTGGTCTTCGTAGCGGTCTTTCAGAGGGGGCATATCAACGGTCTGGATGCCTTTCGTGAAGCCGCCGCGATCCTCCTCCAGGGCAAGCGTGAGGACTCCGCCAGACATGTTGCCCTGGGATTCGATCGGCTGGATGATGATGCTCCCCTTGTCGCCCATCACCTTGAGGCGTCGCCGCTGGAAGCCCTTGGCCTCGGTGATCGATGTCCGCACCGTGGCCAGCCGGTCGCGCGAGAACTCGAAAACGGCCAGGCAGTTGTCGAGCACGCCGTCAGAGCGGGTCTGGCGGAGGTAAGGATTGATCTTTACAGGTTCCCCCATAAGCGAGACGATGATATCGATCAGATGGCAGGCCAGAATATACGCGATCCCGCCCTTGTAGTCTTTGATGAGGTTCCGGTAGCCCGCCCCGTCGTACCGTCCCATGGCCGTGTCGAGGTCGAACACATTCCCGATCAATCCGTCTTTCACGGCCTTGATGCAGAACTGCACGGCCGGGTTGTTCCGGTACATGTAGCCAACCTGGACCGTCAGGTTCCTGGCTTTCGCCTCGTCCAGCAACTGTTTGAACTTCGGCAGCGATTCGCCGCACGGTTTGTCCAGATGGATGTGTTTTCCGGCCTGGATGCAGCGGAGGGCGGGAGGAATGCAGACGCGTTCTTCGGTTTCGATTGCCACGGCCTGAAGGCCCGGAACGGCCAGCAGTTCGTCCGTGGACATGACTTTCAAACCCTTGAAACTACTGCTTTTCTGGGCCCTCTCGCGCAATTTCGGGTCGTCTTCCACGAAGCCGACAACATCGAAAAGATCGGTCAGTCTGCGAAGCGTTCCGATCTTGTAGGCGTGCTGGTTGCCGGTGCCGATCTGCCCAATCTTGATCGGCTGCTTCTTGCCGGGATTCGCGGTCGGGGCGGCGGACACGCCACCGGGCAGGATCGCGCCCGTCGCGGCCAGTCCGGAAGCGGCGAGAAACGTACGTCGTGAACAAGGTGTCTCGTGATTCATGTGATCTTCCCGTTTTTCGGGCAGTGGTTCCTTGCCGCAAACACGCCGAGCCCGCCATCCACTGCCAATCCTTGGTCGGGCGCGGCCTTGCTTATCGTCTCCAGCCCGGCGGCACGGCGACTCGTACGACGACCGATTCCTGGCAACATGACTGAACATAGCCGAGACAGCCTGGTCAAACAAGCGGATAAAGCCGCCATGGGAATCAAAGTTGCCTGATCTGGTCGAAACCCAACAACCTCATTTCTGGGAGAGCAATGCCGTGCGACGAGATGCATCAACCATCTTCTGGACGCCCTTGCAGGGCAAATTGACCTGGACGGTCTTCTGTCTCGGGTTGTTTTCGCTGCCAGGTGTGAGTCTCGCTGCGGCGCCGACTGCCGAGTTGGCCAAGGATCAGCGGGCGCTGCTGCCGGTGGTCGTCGGCGGCGGCGCGTCGGCCGCCACCCGGGCCGCAGCGGGCGACCTGGCCCGGTATCTGGGCCGGATCAGCGGAGCCGAGTTCACGATCGAAACCGGCGATGGAAGCCGGGGCATCGTGCTGGGATGCCCCGGCGACTTCGCCCGGCCGCCGATCCCGGTTCCGTTTGGCGACGGTCCCTTCGATCGGGAAGACTACGTGCTCCGCTCGCACCCCGGCGGCCTCTGGCTGCTGGGCGCGACGGACCTGGCGGCGACGCATGCCGTCTGGGACCTGCTCCATCGCCTGGGCTACCGCCAGTTCTTCCCGGGCGAGACTTGGGAGGTGGTTCCGCGCGCCAGCCACCTGAAGATCGCGGTGGACGAGCACGAGAGGCCGTCCTTCCATGCCCGGCGGATCTGGTACAACTGGGGCCTGTGGGGCTACAACGACGAGCCCTATCGCCGATGGTGCCAGCGTAACCGCGCGGTCAAGGGGTTTGACCTCAACAGCGGTCACTCCTACGAGGGCATCGTCGCGGCCAACCAGGCCGAGTTCGACAAACATCCGGAGTATTTCGCGCTGGTCGCCGGCCAGCGCAAGACGCGCGGGGGCGACCTGAAGTTCTGCATCTCAAACCCCGGCCTGCGCAAGCTGGTGGTCGCTCACGCGGTGCGGTTCTTCCAGGAGAGGCCCCAGGCCGACAGCATCTCGATGGACCCCAGCGACGGCGGCGGCTGGTGCGCGTGCGCGCCCTGCGCCGCGATGGGGAGCGTCAGCGATCGCGTGGTGACGCTGGCCAACGAGGTCGCCGAGGCGGTCAACGGCCTGGGACTAGGGGCGAAGTATGTCGGCATCTACGCCTATAACGAGCACTCCGCTCCGCCCGGCGTGCGCGTCCACGCGAACGTGATTCCCAGCGCGACGACGGCCTTCATTCGCGGAGGCTACACCTTCGACCAGATCGTCGAGGGCTGGCAGGCACGGGGCGCCACGATGGGCGTCTACGACTACCTGAGCGTGGTGGACTGGGACTGGAACCTGCCCCGCGGCGGCGCCGCCTCGCGCCCCGCCTACGTGGCGAAGTTTCTCCCCCGCATCCACGCGCAGGGGATCCGCTTCTACGATGCCGAGTCGGGCGACTGCTGGGGGCCGTGCGGGCTGGGATACTACGTTGCCAGCCGCGTCCTGTGGGACATCAACGAGGCCCAGCGGCTCGACGCGCTGGTGGCAGACTTCCTCGACAAGGCCTTCGGCCCGGCCCGGGAACCGATGCGGGAGTTCTACCGTCTGATTACCGAGGACACCCAGCGCCGGCCGCCTGCGGACCTGGTGGGCCGGATGTATCGCCAGCTCGACGCCGCGCGGCGGGCGGCGACCGATCCCGAGGTCTTGGAGCGGATCGACCACCTGGTCTTGTACACGCGCCATGCGGAGCTCTACTACGCCTACGCGGACGGCAGCGGTTCGGTGGACGACGTCGCCCGGCACGCCTACCGCATCCGCAAGACGATGATCGTCCACAGCTACGGCCTCTGGTGCCGGTTGGTCAGCCAGCGGGCGGCGCTCACGCCCGACCATCCCTTGAAGAGCGAGCTGCCGATCGGCCCCGAAGAGATTGCAGGAATCCTCGCGGAGGGGATCGCCAAGAACCGGCCGGCGGACCCCGGCTTTGCCGGCGTGGAGTTCAGCCAGAGGCTGGTTCCGGCCGCCCGGCGACTCCGGCTTGCCAAGGTCCCCGTGGGGGCGTTCCCGGCGGAACCCCAGGACCGCCAGCAGTATTGGATCTGGACTGCCGAAGGGGGCGGCACGCTGGAGCTGAAGATCAAGGTGCAGAAGGTTTGGGCGAACCGCATGCCCAAGATCAGCCTCTACTCGCCGCTGGAGGTTTCGCTGGAGGCCGTGGCCACCGACGAGAGCTACAAGCCCGACGGCAAGGAGTACCAGGTCCGGCTGAAGACGCCCCATGCGGGCCTGCACCGCGTGGAGACGCTCGACGGCGGCGACTTCACGCGGATCGAGTGGCCTGCCGGGATGCCGGTGACGATCGAGTCGGGCATCGATACGCCGCACGTGACGAGCCATTTCCGCGGATCGTGGACGATGTACTTCTACGTGCCCAAGGGGACGAAGCTCGTCGGCGGCTGGGCCTCGCGCGTGGCCAACTGGGCGCCGCGGATCTCAGGCAGGCTCCTCGACGCGGACGGCCGAGAGGTCTTGGACTTCGGCAAGCTGGAGGAGGGCTGGTTCAAAGCGCCCGTGCCGCCGGGCCAGGACGGCAGGCTTTGGAAGTTCGAGAACAGCCGGGGCCAGCGGTTGTTGATGACGGTGCCTCCCTATCTGGCCCGCAGCGCGGAGGAGCTGTTGCTGCCGCGGGAGATTGTCGAATTGGACGCCGCGCAGTGATCGAGTCGAGCATCCGATCGTGGGGGGAACGTGGGGGGCCAGGCGTTGAGCACCCGAGCGCCTGATCAGAGGCCTTGCTTCTCGATAATCGTGACCTCCATTGCGTCGCGATTGCCCCAGGGCAGGTCGATCTCAAACCACTCGGTCTTGCTGCGGTACCTGGACCGCACGTGGTCGAGGTAGTCCCGCATCCCCGCGGCGCCGACTCCGACATTGTCAGCCACCACGACGGCGCCGTCCGTCAAACGGTCCTCGATCTCCGCGAGGCAGGGGTAATAGTTGGGATAATCGCAATCGAGGAACAGGAAGTCGACGGGCTCCGTGATTTCACGGACCAGTTTTCGCGCGTCTCCCACGCGGGCGTCGACCACGTCCTCCAGCCCGGCGCGGCGAAAATTCTCGCGAGCCTGCTTGCTGCGCGCCGCGTCGATCTCGATCGTGATCAGCGTGCCGCGCCCGGCGGCCTTCAGTTCGCGGGCGATCCACAGGCCCGAGTAGCCGATCGCCGTGCCGCACTCGACGGCGAGCCGGGGCTTCGTCTGGCGGACCAGCTCGGCCAGGCGTTTGGCCTTCGGCGCGCCGATCATGTAGACCGTCGTGTCGCGGCAGGTCCTGTCGACTTCGTCGATCACCGACTGCACCTTCCGGTCCAGGGCCGGCCGATCGCCGGCGACGAGCACGCGGGTTTCGCCGAATGCCAGCGGGAGCGTGATTGTGGGGCCCTGGCCGAGCGGCTCGCCGGACAACAGGTCGATGACCGGGCCCGGGCGGCCGGTGTTGACTTGCAGCGGGCCGGCTTGCGAGGCATGCAGCACAATATAGGGGCCGTTGGCGTAGACATTGCAGTCGGTCTCGGTGAACAGGTGGATGCCGGCCTTGCGGGCGGCAAGGCGGAGCAGTTCCGATGTCAAGCCGGGTGGCCCGACGAACAACGACCAGCCATGATCGGTTTGCCGCAAGGCGGCGGCCGCGGAGCCGTCCGCGTAGGTTGCCAGGGTCTCCTCGGGCGTTGCATCGGCGGCGGCCAGCAGCGGCATGACGGGCGCCTGGACTCCGAATCCCGCCGTCATGCCGAGTCGCTTGCCCGACTCGGTCGGCTCGGCCCATGCGTTTTCCGGCGAGACTCGGCCGAGCTTGAATCCTGTCAGTTCCCGCATCGCGTCGGCGTTCACTCCGCCGGGTTCCTGGTAGCCCGGAGCGTAGCACCAGACGCAGAGCTTGCCTCGCGTGGCGTCGCGAACCTGCCGGCGGTCACCGGGCGAGAGGCACCACGCATTGAGGAAGACGAACATCTTCGCGCCGACCCGGCCGGCGCTGACGTCGTCGAGCAGGTACTGGCCGTAGGGCGCCCCCATCCGCCCCAGGGGCCGCCGGGCCTCGTATACGCCGGGCCGGGTCACGAGGTCGCCGCCGTAGGCCACGCGGATCATGCTCGGTTCGTCCACGACGGCGGCCACTTCCGGCCGGAAGGGGAGCGGGGATTCCAGCAGCGGTTCGTCGAGGGCTCTCAGCCGCTCCATCTGCTCCCACATCCGCCGATCCTCGAACCAGCCGGTCGCGCCCAGGTCCATCCACCAGGTGCCGAAATTCCGCAGGGCACACTGGGCCGTGTTCCGCAGAAGCTCCCTGTTGGTCTCTTCCAGCGTGTCGACGCCGTCCTGCCAGCCGGGGGCCCTGCCGGTTCCCAGGTAGGTCCGCGTGTCGTCTTCGTACAGCCACATTTTGCCGGCCAGGGCGATGCTCTCCGCGGCGGTCATCGCCGGGGCGCTCTGGCCGAGGCCGCGATCGAAATACGAGATCGGCGAGCACAGCACGTCGATCTCGGGACAATCGAGCACGCGGCGGAGGGCGTAGTGGCCGGCGGTGGCCGGGCCGTTGTGAATCGCCCCGAACTCGAAGACGTAGCCGTAGAAGAAGACGACCAGCTTCTTCCCGCCGGTGGCCTGGCGCGCGGTGCGGGCGAAGTGGCAGACGCAATCGGCCATCATCTCCTGCTGGAATTCGGCGAAGTCGATCAGCGGCCGCTCGGCGACCGGATCGCGCAGCACGCCAGCCGGCGAGGCTCGGCGGGCCGCCGGCGACGGCACCTCGGCCGTCTCGAGCGCGACCTGGCGGTCGCGCCAGGCCGCCCGAAGGGCGTCATCGCTCTGGTACCGGCTTTTCAACCAGCGCCGCCACGCCTTCCGGGAGGCCTCGGAATACCCGTTCAGCGCCGGCCCCCACGTTTCCTGGTAGAACCACTCGCCGGTGTTCTGGCCGCAGGGGTGGTAGCCGGCGATGCGGTCGCCGAAGTTCTCCTCCAGATGCTCGATCAAGGCGGCAAGCCGCTCGGCCGACTCGCGGCGGAAGGTTTCGGAGGCCACCGCCACGTCGGCGTGCTGCTGCGGTCCCCGGTCCCAGACGATGACGTCCTCGGGATGGGCCTCGCGCCACCACGCCGGCGCGCCCATGCCGATGCGGGGCAGCAGCAGCGCATTCGGGTTGGCGTCGAGGACCGCCCGGCACTGGAGGTCGACGCTTGTCCAATCGACTTCTTCTCCCGGCCGCGGCCAGGGGCGGGAGACGGGAAAGCTCACCAGGTCGACGCCCACCTCGGCGGCCATCTTGATTTGATTTGCGAACGGGCCGGGCGGCCCGCCCAGAAACGTGAACGGCTGGCCGGGTCGGTAGAAGGCAACGGTCAATTTGCGGGCCGGCTCGGCCCGGACCCAAAGGCTCACCCGATAACGGCGCCCTTTGTGCAGGGACAGGTTGGGAAGGTGGTAGAGATGGTAATCCGGCCAGCGGTCGTCCGGAGGCGCTTGGAGTTGGATATGCAATCCGGCCGAGTCCGCCCGACCGCAGCCGGGCCGAACCTCCGCCTTTCCCACCGTGTTGGCCGGACCGCTGGGCCACGAGGTCCAGCGCTGTTGGAAGCTCTCGGCGCCGGCCTCGAAATCGCAGACGGGGATCACGTCGGCGTTGTCGTCAAGATCGACCACGTGGATGTCGTCGAGGTAGACATCGCCCGCCGTGGCGCCAAACCGCAGGTGCATCGTCGCCCGGCTGGGCTCATCCTCCGTCGCCGAGAACTCGAACGCGATCTTCTTCGCTTCCGGTCCGATCGATAGCTGCCGGGCCGCCGGCGCGCCCCAGAACATCCTGGCTCGGACGGGTTTGCCGTCGACCAGAAGGCGCGGAGCGCCGCCGGAGAGTTCAACCCGCACGGTCTCGACCGCAACCGCGGGAGTAACCGAGAGAACCGCCAGTACGATGGCGCTGGCAAGTCTGGCCGTCATGGTGTGCTCCTCAATCGTTCGTCGCCGCGCCGCTTGCGCGTCATTCGTTTCCAGCCAAGGTCAACACGATTTCGTTGGGCTGACCCTTGCAGACACGAAACTGCCGCTCCACTTTACCATCCGGCAACTCGATCGTCACACGGTACTCTCCGAAGAACCCTCGGAACGAGAGACGGCCATTCCCATCGGTTGTGCCGGCGAGCCGGGTTTTCCACTCTTCGTGGATCAGTCGCCTGAGTTGCTCATAGACGGGTTTGGGCGACAGGTCTTTCCGCAACATGCCGCCGCCGGGCAGCCAGGCGCCCTGGTCGCAGAGGTCCCACCAGGTGATCGCCCGCATCGCCGGATGGGCGAAGCAAACCCGGTAGAACTTCACAGCGTAGTCAGCCTGGGCCGCCTCGTCCCAGACGCCCTCTCGATGGGAGCCGGAGATTGGCTCACCCGACGACGTGGGGGTGAACTCGGTGATGTGCAGCTCCTTGCCCAGCGACGCGTATTGATCGAGGATTTCCCGGACCCGATCCAGGGGGAAACGCATCGTGCGCGGCTCGTGGGCCTGGATGCCGATGCCGTCAAACGGCGTCCCGCCGCGGTTCGCCTCGGTCACCAGCTTGAGAAACCCCGGACAGCCGTCGGCCAGCACGTGGTAGTCGTTGACGATCAGGTGGGCGGCGGGATCGGCCTGCCTGGCCCAGCGATACGGCTGGTCGATCTTCGGTTCGGCCAGGTGCGCCGGTTCGTTGACCACCTCCCAGAATTCGATCCGCCCCTGGTAGCGCTGGATGATGTCCACGACGCGCTGCCGCTGGATCTGCGGCGACGGCTGGCCCTGCGACCAGGGCGGAACGCCCGACCGATTTCCCCAGAGCAGCGGGTGGCCCTTCATCCGAATCCCGTGGTCGCGGCACCACGCCACGACCTTGTCCGTGTAGTCATACTGCGGCTTGCCGCGCTGCGGCTCGTACGATCGCCAGTAGAATCCGACCGTGGCGTAGTTGAACAGCTCCGCGAACCGCCGCTTGTAGGCGGCATTCCGGTCCTCGTCCTGGTAGCGGTCGAACATGTAGATGTTGCCGCCGAAGAGAAACGCGTGGCTCGTCTGTTCGACGGAGAGTTTGACGCCGCCGGCGGGCCGCCCTTGGGCGTCGACGAGGCAAACCCGGGCGTCCGTCTTGCGGTGCTTTTCGATGGCCGCGCCCGTTGCGGCGACGATCTCCCGCTCGCGCTGCTCCGCCGATTCGGCGAGCTCCTGCCTGGCGACCGGCAGCGATTCCGCCGCGCCTGGCGGTGAAATGATCGTCAAGCGAGCGAGATACAGGTTGCGGTCCTCCCGGCCGATGACCGCGTCGTTGAGAAAGGCCGCGGCGATCTCGTGGATGCCGGCGGCCAACTGCGTCTCAAAGCGGTAGTCCGCCGGCTGGTCGCGGTCCACCGTTCGGGACTCGAGGATCCGGCCATCGACCACCAAGCCCATCTCGGGCCAGACATTGGCGGCCGGGCTGCCCCAGGCGCGGATCACCACCCGGTAGCTCCCGTCCGCGGGGACGCGGACCGGTTGTCCGACCAGGCCATTGCTCCAGAGGTTCCATTCGCCGCCGGGCATCGGTCCGCCCTCGGTCCGGGTCGCGGCCCGGGAGGCCTGAATCACCAGTTCGGCCCCGGCGGCCGGCGCTTGCGAAATCACAAGGACGGCCAGTACGATTGCCGTAGCGAGCCCGGTCACGGTCTGTTCCTTGCGCATCTGGGTTGCCTCTCGTGCATCGATTTTTTTCTAGGGGAAGTTGCGGCGAACCGGGCCTGGCTCTCACCATTCCGTCGCCCGATCCATTACAATACGATCGCCAGGTGGAATCAACATTCCGGCGGATCGTCTTCCGCCGGAACGGCGCGAGAAGCGAGTGGAGGCGCCGCGAACAGACGCGGCCTGGCAAGATCGGCGGCGAGCCCGGATCAGCGCCCGGCTCGCTACGGACGGGCAGCATCAGGTCGAGAAGACGGGAGGAGCTATCGTGATGAATTGTTGGGCAATGCGTGTTGCTTCGGGGGCGGGTTTGACCGGGATTTGTCTGTGGTGCCTGGCGGCTTTGGGCGGCGAGTCGCCGCCCGTGGAGCCGCCCAAGGGGGCCCCCCAGTACGAGGCCGCGCCGCGGCCCGGCGACGGCGCGCGGATGGCGCTGACCGTGGAGAAGCTGGAACAGGGGTTTGACCCCGAGCGGCCGCTGCTGATCTGGGCGATCGGGTCGAGCTTCACCAACGGGCTGGGCAATGGAGACCTGCTGGCCGAGCTGGTGCGGCAGCGGTTCCCGCAGGCGCCGCCGATCGTCTACAAGAAGATCGCGGGCAACTCGACCTCCTACCATTTCTCCCACGGCTGGGCCCGCCACCTGGTGATTCCCGACCAGCCGGACGTCGTGCTGCTCTACAATTTCGGCAAGACCGAAGACCTGGAGAAGCTGATCGCCGAGCTCCGCCGCGGCACGACGGCCGACATTCTGGTGGGCAGTCTCCACTGGTGCATTCCGCACAAGCCGGTCTGGCCCGACCCGGAGGCCGTCAACAGCCACCAGGACCCGCGGGCGTTGCGGGCGATGTGCGAGAAGTACGGCGTCGAGCTGGTGGAGAACCGCCGGGAGATGACCGATTACATGCTCGCCCACGATTTGGCGATCGAGGACCTGCTGGGCGACTCGGTCCACGAGAGCCGGTACGCGGCCCGGATGACGGTGATGAACATCGCGCGGCACTTCCACCGCGCGGAGGCATTCCGCTACGACCCGGCCAGCCGCGAGCGGCGCGTGGAGGTCGAGGCGCCTGGGGCCGTGGAGTCCAGCGGCCAGTGGGCGAGCGCTCGCCAGGGCGCCGCGCGGACGGCCGCGGCTCGGGATAGTGCGGTGACGTTGGCGTTTACGGGCAATCGCGTGGACCTGGTCGGCTGGCGCGGGCCGGACGGCGGCACGGCCGACATCTGGATCGACGGCCGCCCGGCCGGCCAATGCGAGGCGTTCTACGCGCTTTACATCGAGCCGGACAAGAACAACGCGCAGCGTCCGCCGAATCCTCCCCGCGACCGCTGTCCGCACATGATCTCGCTGGGGCGGAACCTTGTCCCGCAGACATGGACGCTGACGATGACCTCCGACACGTGCGACTACGAACTGGCAGGCAGCGTGACCGGGGCGGACGGCCGCGGCAACGCGCTCGAGCCGTTCACCAGCACGTCGGGGCAGATTATTGTCGAGCCGGAGTTCTGGCGCGACGCGCGGCACAATCGCACGGGGGACCGGTTCACGTTCGACGTGGTCCGGTCGGCGGTCGGCAGCGTCGAGTTCAAGGGGCCGGCGGTGGAGAGGTTCCGGCTCCGCCTGGCGTCGAACCTGGAAAACAAGCCGCACGAGCTCAAGGTCGTGGCTCGGGGCGACGGCGCGGTGACGCTGGACGCGTTCGATGTCTTCGAGCCGCCGCTGAAATAGCCGGGGCGAGGGGGGCTCGGAGGGTTCGTTCTATCTCTGGCGGAACAAGACTGTGGTTGGGAAGTGCCGAAGATGTTGGACGTGCCAGAAGGACGAATAAAGGGGTCGGGAGTCTTTGTTATGGCTTGGGGGCAGTCTTCCGTGGCCGACCCCGAGGGCGGAGCGTCGATTCCAGGCCCAACGTCTTGGCTGTCCGCGCCTGCCAAGACGCCTCGCCAAATGGTACGCCGCGGTCCACCGACCTCCGCAACGCCTCCAGTTCCGCTTCCGTCTGGGGAGACTGCACGTGCTGCAGCCAACCTCGCGGCAACGGCAGCGGACCCTCATCCAGCAGTCCCGCCTTGTTTCCATTCACCCGATGCCACAGACTCGACCAGCGCCATGCCGCGGCTTCCTTGACCATATTGGCCCGCAACGGGTTGCGTTCCACGTAGCGCAGAACTGTTCGTAAGTGATCGTCTTCTTGGATCGGGAACGACTTGAAACGACCCTGGTATAAGGGGCCCGCTGCTGAAGTGCGATGGGCCGCGTGCCAACGCTGGGTGTGCGTGACCGTGAGCCAACGCATGAACTCCGACAGGTCACCGTCGCCACGCGGCCAGAGGACAAAATGCCAGTGATTGAACAACACACACCATGCCAGAACGCGCATCGGCAACCGCTCTTTGGCCTCCGCGATCACCTCCTCAAACGCCTCGAAGTCGCGCGCCTTGCCGAAAATCCGCATCCGCCCCACGGCTCGATTGAGCACGTGATATGCATATCCGCCGCTGGCAACTCGCAATCGTCGTGGCATGTCCGGAAAACTAGCACATCCCTCCCGCTCCGTCAACAACAAAGACTCCCGACCCCTTTATTCTTCTCCTGCGCCTCCTTGACTCACCCATTCCGGGTGACCATGATCAGGGCGCATGGGAAATCAAATTTCCTGTCACTCACTTCATTTGTGAGAAACGTCCGCGCACTGGCCGCCTACTTGGCAACGGAGCAATAGAATGCCGACCAACAGAAGATGGTTCGCCCTGCTCGCAATAGGGCTCGTGTTGGCGCTTTCGGCGCCCGTCATGAGTGCAGAACCCGGCGCCGCAAGCAAGCCGCTGCAGTTGCGGGTGTTGACCTACAACATCCACCACGCCGAAGGCGTCGACCGGAAGCTCGACCTGCCGCGCATCGCCGAGGTCATTAAGTCCGTGGATCCGGACCTGGTCGCGCTCCAGGAAGTCGATTGCGGCGTCCAGCGATCGGAGCGGGTCGACCAGCCTCGAGAGTTGGCCCGGCTCACCGGAATGCATGTCGTCTTCGGCAACAACATTCGGTACCAGGGCGGCGATTACGGCAACGCCGTTCTGTCCAGGTTTCCGATCGTCCGGCATGAGAACCACCCGCTTCCCTCCCTTCGGGAAGGCGAGCAACGCGGCGTCATGGAAGTCGAACTCGACCTGCCGGGCTCCGCGGGCAAGCTCCTGTTCCTCGCCACGCATTTCGATTATCGCCCCGACGAAGAGGAACGACTTGCCTCGGTTCGATTCATCAACGACCGGATGGCCGCCCAGAAAGATCGCCCCGCCTTGCTGGCCGGCGACCTCAACGCGCTTCCCGACAGCAACACCCTTCGCCTGTTGGAGGCGGCCTGGACTCGCGCCAACGAGAAGGTCCTGTTCACCTTTCCAGCGGAGGAGCCGGTGCGGCAGATCGACTACATCCTTGTTCGGCCCGCGTCGCGTTGGAAAACGATCGAGGTCCGCGTTCTGGACGAACCCGTCGCGTCCGATCACCGGGCCCTGTTTGCTGTCTTGGATTTCGCTCTGTGAGCCCGGAGCAATGACGCACACCTGTCGCAAAACTCGGTCCCTACTTGCCGGCTGCCTTCCGGATAATCCGCTCAGTCGTTTCCCCGTCGAGACAAGCGTCGGTGATCGCGGCACGAATAAAGGGGTCGGGAGGCTTTGTTATGGCTTGGGGGCAGTCTTCCGTGGCCGACCCCGAGGGCGGAGCGTCGATTCCAGGCCCAACGTCTTGGCTGTCCGCGCCTGCCAAGACGCCTCGCCAAATGGTACGCCGCGGTCCACCGACCTCCGCAACGCCTCCAGTTCCGCTTCCGTCTGGGGAGACTGCACGTGCTGCAGCCAACCTCGCGGCAACGGCAGCGGACCCTCATCCAGCAGTCCCGCCTTGTTTCCATTCACCCGATGCCACAGACTCGACCAGCGCCATGCCGCGGCTTCCTTGACCATATTGGCCCGCAACGGGTTGCGTTCCACGTAGCGCAGAACTGTTCGTAAGTGATCGTCTTCTTGGATCGGGAACGACTTGAAACGACCCTGGTATAAGGGGCCCGCTGCTGAAGTGCGATGGGCCGCGTGCCAACGCTGGGTATGCGTGACCGTGAGCCAACGCATGAACTCCGACAGGTCACCGTCGCCACGCGGCCAGAGGACAAAATGCCAGTGATTGAACAACACACACCATGCCAGAACGCGCATCGGCAACCGCTCTTTGGCCTCCGCGATCATCTCCTCAAACGCCTCGAAGTCGCGCGCCTTGCCGAAAATCCGCATCCGCCCCACGGCTCGATTGAGCACGTGATATGCATATCCGCCGCTGGCAACTCGCAATCGTCGTGGCATGTCCGGAAAACTAGCACATCCCTCCCGCTCCGTCAACAACAAAGACTCCCGACCCCTGTATTCTTGCCCGGACTTTCACCACCCCAATATCAAGGAGTATTGTTATGAGTACATCACGACGTGGTTTTCTGCGGAGCTCCGCTCTTGCCGCCACGGCCGTTTCCGTTGCACCCCTGGCGGCCGCGGACAAGTCCGCGACCCCCGCCCGGAGCGCGACCCCCACTCCGAGCGACGATCCCCGCATGCTGTATTACGACCAGTTTTACTTCAAGGAAAAACCGGTCTTCCGCTTCGAGTATCCATTCGACGGCGGTGTGCTCCAGGAAGGAACCGGCTATCCGATCCTTGGCACGGAGACGGGCGCCGACGGAGTCAAACGGCTGCGGATTCACGTCTGCGTTCGGCCCGGCGACGTCGCTAGTCTTCAGGTCTTCGATCCGGAAGGCACGGTCATCCCGATGGAACACGTCTCCGGCGCACTGATGGGTACCGCACTGCTGAAGGACCGATTGTCCGTTCTCAAAGCGCGTGGCCAAAAGAACGGCAAGCCGGTCGAAGTCACCTGCCGCGTTCCGTGGGCGAAGAACGCCTACAAACGCTATCGCTGCTATATCGACGACCACAGCTTCTGCTTCCGGGATATTCTGCAAAAACAGTCCAAGAGCATCTTCGACTGCTTCTATTTCGCGAGACTCCGCGAACTGCACAAACGCTATCAAACGAAGATCGTTTTGAACTGCTTCAACTCGACGCCGGAACGCGACTTCACCCTTTCGATGTTCCCGGAAAAGTACAAGCCGGAATTCGAGGACAATGCCGATTGGCTCCGACTGGCTTTCCACTCGGAAAACGAGTTCCCCGGTGAACCGTACCGCAACGCGACGCCGGAAAAGCTCGCGGCCGACTTCGATCTGACCGCGACGCAACTCAAACGGATCGCGGGCAAGGCCTATACGGCGGGACTGCAAATCCACTTCGCGATGGTTCGCGCCGATTCCTACAAGGTCTTGGCCGATCGCGGGGTCAAGATGCTTCCGACCGGCGGAAGCAAGCATCCGGGAACGGGGGGCAAATACTGCGATTTCATGCTCCCGAACCAGATCACGGCCTACATTCGTGAACATCAGGGCTGGATGGACCCCGACTCCGGCATCATTTTCTACAACGGGGTTATGCCGACGACCTGTGAATGGATTCCGACGACGCAGACCGAATGGCTCCATCATCGCAAGCTGGACAACCCGAAGCAGAACCTGCTGATCAATATCGCGGGCCACGAACAGTACTGGTGGCCATTCTATCGCAACTACAAAGCGGATATTTTCGAGCGTTGGGATACCGCGTTGCGTCACGTGACGGAACACGGTTACAAACCGATCTGGATCGACGACGGATTCTTCGGCGGTTGCGATTGATGGGTACCGCGCGTGCAGCTGCTCTCCCCGCCCGCATCGGCAAGGGCCCGCTGCTACTGGCGTGGCTCGACGGGGCGGCCAGCAAGGAGGGCATGGTCGCGAGAGAAAGCATGATCAAGAGGATCAGGGAGATTCCCAAGCTGGAGCTTGGGAACCAGAAAACCCGCTTGGGAACCAGAGAAAAGCAGGGGGAGTCGGACGTGTGTCTCAGCGGGGCGTCGCGTCGTCGCATTTCAGGTCGCCGGCGGCGTATTGAACGCCGTCGAGGAGGAACTTCAGCAGCGTTGCGCTCTGGTAGCTTTCGGGGAAATGGCTGGGCGAGCAGTAGAACACCCGCCCCTTGCCGTAGGGCTTGATCCAGGCGACGTAGCGGACGATCTTGGCGGCCCGCCCGGCCGGGTCCTTGAGGCTTTCCGTGTCCATGGAGAGCAGGGGGCGGAAATCCAGCTTGTCATACGGGCCGCTGAAGCAGTAGGGCTCGTCGCGGTGGATAAACGACCCCTTGCCGCGAAATGCCGCGACAAGCGGGTGATCCTCATCGACCACGCGGACCGTGACTTCCTGGTTGGCCGGATGGTAGTCGAAGGCCGCGCCGATCATCTCCGTGAACCGGGCTGAATTGTTGAGCATCGTCGGAGCGCCGTGGATGGCGACCAGCCCCTTGCCGCCCGCGACGAAATCGAGCAGCGACTGTTCGAGCGCGGTGGATCGGGCTTGCCGCTCGTCGGTGGTCATTTCCTTGTACTTCGGGTTGGTCTCCAGCTCATCGAGAAACAGGTTCCGCCGCGGGCCGACCGAGCAGTTGTTGTTCAAAACGAGGACGTCGAAAGCCGCCAGTCTGTCCGGCGAGAGCATCTCGATGTCGGTGGTGACGACCGTTTCAAACGCGCCGGTCTTGTTGCCCAGAATCTGGAAGACGCGATCGACGTGCGGCATCACCTTGTGGTCGAAGCCGGTGCGGAGCGAGAAGACGAGCAGCCGGCGCTGCGCGGCGGCGGCCGCCGGCCTGGCCGGAGCGTTGGTCTCGATCGTGGCCGACCATTCGGGCGTAGGGGGAACGATCTCCAGCTTTGCGTCAGGGATTCTCTCGCCGCGGGCTCCGCCTGCGGAGGCGGCGACGAGCAGGAGACCGACGATCGGAGCGGAACGCTTCAGCATGATGGCACCTCGATGCGGGTAACGGGGCGGGGCGGTTCAATCGAACCAGAGCCAGCGAAGCCAGAACATCAGCAGGGGGAGGAACGTGCAGAAAAAAATCGCCTGCGGGGAGGTCGGCCGGATGGCGACCAGGAGCAGGAGGATGACGGCCACGGCGATGCCGAGCGAGAGCCAGGGGCGATGGGCGTGGTCGAGCCGATCGAGGGTCGGGAACGCGCCGCGTTCGACCATCTTCCGCGCGAGCTGGCGCTGGCGGGCGGCCTGGCGAACGTCTTCGACGATCGCCTGCGTGCCCGGCGTCTCCTGCAAGATCTCGGCCAGGGCGACGGCCTTGGCATCCTCGCGGCGATCTTGCAGCAGGAGGGTCATGGCGTACTGGGCGTAGGGGTCGTTGGGGTCGAGCTGAAGGGCACGGCGGAGGCTGCGCTCGGCATCGCCGCGCTGGTGGAGCCTGAACTGGGCCAGTCCGAGCGCGGCCCAGGCGGTGGAGGAATCGCCGGCCGCGGCGACGGCCTCCAGGGCCGCGTCCTCGGCCAGCCGCGGGCCCCGTTCCGCGGCCATGAACCAGGCGAAATCCACCAGCGGTCCGGCTTGTTCGTGCGAATTGCGGATCGCCGTCTCGAAGGCCTGCTGGGCGAGCGTGAGCCGGCCGGTTCGCCAGGCGGCCACGCCGAGCAGGCTGTGCGCTTGGATGCTCTGCGGATCGATCTCGCCGGCGCGGCGGGCCTCGGCGAAGGCTTCTTCCGGCGTGCCCGCCAGGAGCAGCGCCCGGGCCCGGACGATGCGGACCAGCGGGTCGTCCGGCGCCTCGGACGCCAACTGGTCGGTGATCGCAATCGCCCGAAGATGATCTCCCCGGTCCAGTGCGTCGAGCGCCTCTTGGGTGAGGACTTCAATCCGGCGCTCTTCCACGGCGGCCTCTCGTCACTGCGCGTCTGCGGCATGTCTCCCCGACGAGAGCATCTTATTCCCGCGACGGGGCGTTTTCAAGCCGCCGCTGTTTGCGTCCGGCGACGGCCTGGCGGGGCGGAACAGCTCGGCCAGGTCGAGCGGCTTGAGCGGCAGGGCCGAGGCCGGGCAGGCGCCGATCGCCAGGTGCAGCCGCAGCGGGCCCGGCTCGAAGATCATCGTTTGGACGGTCAACGGGCCCATGTTCACTTCGTGGAGCTTGCGCGCCACGTCTTCCACGCTGACCTTGGCCAGTCTCTGCGACTGCATGAGGGTGCGGTAGCGGAGGGCGGGGACGAACGTGGCCAACGGCTCGGTGCGGAAGTGGTTCGTGCAGGCGAGCAGACCGTTCTCGGCGTAGCGGACCTCGACCCGCCGCGGAGTCATCTCGAAGACGGCCGCGCGGCGGCGATCGCAGACCGCCAGGCTGAACATCGTGGTCCGCGGGCAGGACCGGAGCAGACGCCCGGCCTCCTCGATGTCGGCGCACTCTTCGAGGACGCGGCGGAAGACCATCGAGTAGGGGATCCCCTCGGGGTCGAACAGGGCGGAGCCGTCGCGGGTGAACAGCACCTCGTGGGTCGCCAGGGCCAGCCCGGCGTCGTTGATGCCCGAAAAACAGCCCAGCATGCCGGGGAAGGCGACGGAGGCGAAGGCGTGTTTGCCCCTGGGGTGGGCGATCACCAGGAGGCTGTATTTTTGCAGGATCCTGTTGGTGAAGAAATCCAGGTTGCGGCCGAAGATCGGCTGGCCGGTCGCGCTCCGCGACGGCTCGATCAAGAGGGAAGAGCAGCCGAAGCCGCCCCGATAGGTGTCGACCATCACGTTGACCGCCAACAGCAACTCGCGGTCGATTCCCGACTGGGCCGCAAAGGCCTCGAGTTCCGCGCGGTGGTCGGGCGGGAAGCGGTCGAACAGGGGCCGGCCCAATTCCAGGAACTTCGCCCATCGATCGGCGCGGCCGATCGTCTCCAGGAGCGACTGGGGGTAGGTCGTGATCACGTCGGCGGCCGCGGCGGTCAACGCCGCCTGCTGGCGGCCGAGCTGCTCGGGAGTGCCGCGGACGACGACCAGGGGAATCTCCTGGACGTAGCGGAGCTCCCCGTCGCCGTGGCGCGACTCGCGAAACGTCCGCTCCGCCTCCGCGCGGCCGGCCAAGGCGAGGAGCAGAGTCAGGGGAAGAACCAAGAGGGCGTTGTTGCGATTCACGATGATCGGCCAGACGGGCTAAGAGGATTGGGTGGAAGCGGCTTCGCGGGGCGGCAAGCGGCCGCCGAACTCGCGGACGGCGTCGTAGAGCGCGCGGAGGTTTTCGACCGGCGTGTTCGCCTGCACGTTGTGGACGGTGTTGAAGACGAACCCCCCGCCGGGGGCGAACGTCTCGATCCGCTCGCGGACCTGGCGGCGGACCTCGGCGGCCGTGCCGAAGGGGAGCGTGCTCTGCGTATCGACGCCGCCGCCCCAGAACGTGAGACGATTGCCGAAGCGCGCCTTGAGCGTCGCGGCCGCCATCCCCGCCGCGGAACACTGCACGGGGTTCAGAATATCGAAGCCGGCCTCGATGATGTCGGGGAGAAGCTGCACGACCGAACCGCAGGTATGGATGAAGGTCTTCCAGGGCGTGTGCTGATGCACCCAGTCGTTGAGCCGGTGGTGGAACGGCTGGTAGAGCCGCCGGTAGGCCGCCGGGCTGATGAACGGGCCGTGCTGGGCGCCGAAATCCGTGCCCGTCATGTAGACGACGTGCACGCGATCGCCGACGGCCTCGTAAAGCCGGCCCAGGTTGGCCAAGGCGAGCTCGGCCTGGCGGCGGAAGACATCGCGGACGTAGTCGAAGCGGGTCACGGTGCTCACATACCATTCTTCGACGTCGCGGATGCCTTTGGGGTGTTTGAGGAACGGAGCGGGCACCAGGGCGATGTCGCCGAAGGCCGTGCCGCCGAAGTTGGCGACGATCGCCTTGTCGGTCTGGCGGTGCAGCCGATCCGCCTCCGCGGCGAAGTACTGCAAGTCCTCGTCGCTCAGCGGGCCGAACTCTTCCATGTTGTCTTGCGGGTCGAGGCGGTCGTCGTCGATCGGCTCCTGGCGAATGATCGTGTCGAAATAGTACCCGCCGCGGGGCATCCGGCCGCTGGCCGGCGCCGAACGGTCGCCCTGGGGATACATGAGGATGTCGCCGTTGGGCTCGGGCTGGGTGTTGAAATCGCCGGGAACGAGCACCGGAGTGCCGTCGAACAGCGTCCACGGCCTCCAATCCGTATTTTCATACCCGAACATGTTCTCCCGCCGTCCGAGGCCGACCGTGTCGACGCCCAGCGATTCCATCAGGTCTGGGGCGATCTCCCCCAGCATCTGGTAGGGCTCGACGACTTTCACCGGGGTCATCGGCTGATCCAGCCCGAGGGATTGGCGGAGGAGGTAGACGCAGCTGGCGTGCATCCCGCTGACGGGCGTTGCGCCGAGATCGAGGGGGACGCGATCCGGCTGCCGATGCTCGAGCACCGCCTGGACGCGTTGGCGGGAGTTCATCTGCGGGGCTCCTTGCAGCGGGCATTGGGGCGGGAGGTGCGCAGAAGCCAATTTGTCGCTGCCGGGGAGGCTTGTCAAGCCGCGGGCGTCGATTACGATTGGGGGCACGGTCGGCCGCCGCGCCCCGGCGGCGGCGATTTCCCCTCGAACAAGGTGGCCCCCTGATGTCGCATCGCGCAGACTCCGCTCGACCGGACCCGCCGGCCGCGCCCCGCGGCGGGGCGGGCTACGCGGTGTTGCTCGCAGCCGTGGGGATGGCACCCGTTCTCTCGACCGGCAGGCTTTGCCCGACCTGTGGAACCCGCCTTCTGCCCGCGTCAGACTTTTCCAAAAGCCGCCGCGCTGCGGCGGCATGCTTGCCGTGGTCAATTCTTGGCCTAAAATTCTTGGGCGTTTCGCGACGCTCGCGCCTATCGGAGCGTCCCTTTCGCCGCTCAGCGACAGCGGAGGATATGCCGGCCCCGTGAGACCGGCCCGTCGCCTGCCGCCCTGGGAGATTTCGCGGAGAGCCTGGAAAGATGCGTGGATTCAGACGGGCATGTGGCGCGTTGGCGGCCGTTTCCATCGGCCTGTTGGCGGCGGGACGCGTGGCGGGGGAAGAGCGGGAAGACAACGCCGCGCTGGTGGAAGTGATCCGCGAGGCGGCCACCCGCCAGCAGCAGATCGCCGCCCAGATTGCGGATTACACGTGCACGCTGGTCAAGCGCGAGCGCGTCAACGGGCAGTTGCTCGAACACGAATTCATCGAGGTCAAACTCCGCCAGCGGCAAGTCCGCGAGGGGCGGATCGTCGTGCCGTTTTCCGTGTACCTTCGATTTCTGGCCCCGGCCGAGGTACGGGGGCGGGAAGTGATCTACGTGGAGGGCCGCAACGATGGCAAGTTGATTGCCCGGCGAGGCGGCCTGCGCTTCGCCTACGTGACCACGTCGGTCGATCCGTTGGGTGAACTGGCGATGGAGCGGAACCGGTACCCGATCACCCACCTGGGCATCCAGAGGCTGATTGAAGAACTGCTCGTCGTGGCTCAGGAGGAGTTGGGCAACCCGGCCGAGGAACTCGATGTCAAGCAGGCCGGCGGCGCGAAGATTGAAGGCCGGCCGTGCCGGATGATCCAGGTGACCCACTCGGTCCGCCGCGAGCAGTACCGCTACTACATCGCACGGATTTTCGTCGATGACCAACTGGAGCTGCCGATCCGCTTCGCTTCGTACGACTGGCCCGACACGGAAGGCGGCCAGCCCAAGCTGCTTGAGGAATACACCTATCTGAACCTCAAATTCAACGTCGGGCTGACCGACTGGGACTTCGATCACCGCAACGAAGAGTACCAGTTTCTGAAAGACTTTCAGCCCTAAGTGGTCCATTTCAGAAATGCTGTCAGGGTTCCTTCAATGATGTAGGTTGGGCGTTCCCGCCCGACAAAGCACGACGGGCAGGAATGCCCATCCTACCAATGAGCTTGCANNGCTTGAATCCGCATCTCCCGATCACGGTCCACTACCGCCATCTTCCGCCGAGTTCGTATCGCTCTCGAGCGAAATGCTGCAGCGATTGCGCGACATCAAAGGAACCGCTCTCGACGGGCGCAAGGAACCTTGACATCATTTCTGAAATGGACCACTAAGCAGCGGTCGCGCGCGGTAGGGTGGTGCAGAGCGGTCCATCCCGAACCGGCCGGCAGCCCCTGAGCGTCTCGCGGAACCAGACAATTCCACGCAGCCAAGACGGCAGCGCCGCCCCACCGATCGCCGACCGCCCCAACGGGCGCGACGGGCCGGGAGACCCGTGCTACCAGGTGACGACGAAGCCCGCTTCGGGCCCGTGGTAGATCACGTGGCCGCCGTCGTTGAGCATTGCGGGGCCGAGCATCAGCATATCCAGGTCGGTCTGCATGTTGCGCGAGGCCAAGGCCAGGTCACCCAGGAACAGCGCCTGGTAGCCGATGTGCGTGGTCAAGTGGGCGCCGAACTGGTAGACCAGGTCGAGCCGCATGCTGGCGACCCAGGACGTCAGGTCCTTGTCGGCGCGGCCCGTGTAGACGCCGGCGTTTTCGCCGCCGGTGACCGTGTAGACCGATTCTTGAAAGGCACGGTTGTGGGCGATTCCGCCCTTGACCTCGTATTCCAGGTGCCAGCCCGGATCAACGCAGAACTCCAGCAAGCTGCCGACCTGGAACGCCCAGAGCTCGTTGCGGGTGCGGACGTTGACTGCATTGGAGATCACGCCCGGCCCGGGGTAGACCGATTCGGTCAGGTAGCCGAACTGCTCGTGAACGGCATTGTGCCGCCCACCCCAGAGGACGGAGATCGCCAGGCGCGACGGCCGTTTTCGCAACCAGTGGCGAACGTTCAATTCCACGTTGTCCAGCGAGCTGCGGTAGGAAATCTGGGCAAAGCGGTTGTAGTCGACGCCCTCAATCGGCGGGTTTCCGAAATCTGAAAATGGAGAAAATAGGCTGTTGGGATAGGTGGTTGTGGGGTTCAGATCGCCATCCACCTCGGCCACATATTCCGTGTTGTCGCGGACGGCGCCGATTTCTTCCCAGTCGTGCAGATCGAAATAGGAGAACTCCAACGCGTAGCAGTCGGAGATCATGTAGCCGAGCAGCAGTTGATGCCCGGCTTGATTCTGGAAGTGCAACTGGTCGGTGCTCAGCACGGTCTCTGAAATGGGCGTGGTGATCACCGCGCCGTCGTCGAGGGTGAACAGGTTGGCATTCCACGACTGGAAGTCTTCGTTCTTGGTGGCGTCGCGGCGAAGGGCGATCAGGTCGGCCTGGAAATACCACCTCGCGCCGGGCAGCATGGCAGTCGGGCTCATGTCGCCGCAGCAGGTGGTCTCCAGCCCTCCGATGCAGGACGAACAGGCGAGGCCCATGTCGTGCGATGATCCATCGGAACCGTTGACGACAAGCAATTCACTGGAACCGTTTGCCGCAACGGCCGAGGTCGCCGGGATGCCCACGGCGACTGTGGCAACTACAAGCGTCCAAGCCAGCCATCCCTTTACAGTCAGCATTGGTCCGTCCTTTACCTTCTCGCCTGCGCGGAGAGTGTATCTCTTGGCACGCCACCAAGTCCCGGATCGCATCGCCCCGAACACCATCAGCCGAGACGGTCTCCACCTTAGACGGGTACACCCATTTGGATACGCGTCCTCATATCCTTTCGGCTTTGCGGAGCCGGATTCCTCACGATATCCCGCACAACCGGCAGATTTTCTCCAGATAGACCACAAAATAGGGGGTGAGGAAGCCGGGCAAGATAGGTGGCCCCATTGCTTGACGGCCAACAGCGATGATTGTCTGGCGGGCGGCGCCAAGCTGGAGCGAAACCACCGGACCTAGACGCCCGGCACTTGGACGCCTGCTTAGTGGTCCATTTCAGAAATGATGTCAAGGTTCCTTGCGCCCGTCGAGAGCGGTTCCTTTGATGTCGCGCAATCGCTGCAGCATTTCGCTCGAGAGCGATACGAACTCGGCGGAAGATGGCGGTAGTGGACCGTGATCGGGAGATGCGGATTCAAGC
>LSQX01137967.1_pt1 | contig 35824 bp, 27 predicted proteins | sample 654561 | NCBI WGS metagenome assembly LSQX01 (sample SAMN04489861, study PRJNA283612) | anaerobic digester metagenome | isolation source: 4 biogas reactors fed with cattle manure at either 37C or 55C with and... | place: Denmark: Kongens Lyngby | collected 2014 | reverse complement strand
ATGAGAAAAATACTTTTTCTGTTTTTGTGCAATTTAATTTTGTTCTCAATATATGGGCAAAACACAAAAGATACAAGTCGGATTGCAAAAAACACGCTGCACTTGGAATTACTTGGAAATGCTGGAGTTTCTTCGTTTAACTACGATAGAATTTTGTTGTCGAAAAATAAATTTAAAATTTCAGGAAGAATAGGCATATCTCTTGATTTTTTAGAGAATGGTTCTTATCCCATTGAGTTTAATTTTTTATTTGGCAAAAAAAACAATTTAGAAACTGGGATAGGTTACACTTTTATTGTATATTCAATTGAAGATATTATTCACGACTCCCCTTTTGTATATAGTTTAGGATATCGCTTTCAAAAACCCAATGGAGGGTTCTTTTTCAAAACAGCTTTAGTTTTATTTATACATGAACCCAAAATGTATAGTAAAAAAAATGCATTATCCATGGGCTTAGCTTTTGGATATACTTTTTAAATAGAAAAATAGAATCGAATACTTATGCCATTTATATTTTACTGGGACAAAAAAATCTAATAAAACAACTTGAAGAAGAAAATAAATCATTAAAGAATCAATAATAAATAAGATGAAAAAAACATTATTAGTCCTAACTTTATTAGTAGCAATAGCCATTGGTTTTAATGCTTGTAGGCAAACATACGAAAATGGACCCATAATTTCTTTTCGTACGAAGATGAGTAGAATTACCGGAAAATGGAAATTGGTTTCCATGGAAGGTGTGCCGCGCTTAAACCCCGAAATTGACCAATATATGGAATTGACCAAAGAAAAAATATCTGATGGAGTTTACAAAGCAAAATTTACAAATTTTCAATGGCGTATATGCGATAATCAAAGCAATGATACTAATATAGTGTCCTTATTTACTTCAGAAGGTTCATGGGCATTTCAGAGTGTAAGTTTTTTTACAGGTACAGATTACGAAGATCTGGCAGACAATGAGGGTTTAGACATAACAATTGATTCAATACAGAATTTTTATCACGTATTAAGATGGAAAATAACTAGATTAACAAATAAAGAGCTGATTCTGTATATGGTCTTCAGGTGGGAGGAAGCATGTGGACCATATAATGATTTTGTCAAGATGAGCTTCAAAAAATGTTAACTTATTATGAAAAACAAATTTATTATTTCAAGATAAATCATGTCAGTTAAAAACATTCATATCATTATCATTGGTATTTTCGCAATATTTAATTCCATAGTTTCCAATGCACAAGAATTTATAGGCATAAGCGGAGGATACTGTAAGGGATCATTTACCGACTTTACCAAAAAGGGAGATTATGATGCAAACTATCATTTTAAAAATGGAGTTGCATTTTCATCTTTCTATGAAACAAAAATGGACTCCTCAAGTAATTTAAGAATTGAACTGCAATATAAATTGCAAAATGCTGATATGGAAATTAAGAACAACGCTGGGCACGCCTCCTTTTATAAAAATATTGACTATTCATTTCAACTCCTAAATCTTAATCTTATTTATTCATTTATGCTTATTGGTAAAAAGTCATTCAAAATAAATTTTTTGTTCGGACCTACTTTCTCTTATAATATTAAAACTATCGCTAAAGGTAATGGTTGGGAATGGCATCACCAAACACAAATAGATACAAATGGCAATCCTATACAAACTCTGGCGATAAAAAACTGGGAAAAGAACGAAACAAACTCCAAAGACCTATCTAAATTCAATTTTGGATTCGATATGGGGATAGACTTTGAAATACCCATAACAAGTAAGTTGGATTTGCTTCTCCAAAATAGATATAATATTTTTCTCACAAACATAACGACTTTAAAAGACCTTCGCCATACATCATTATTGACAGGGTATTTAAATCTTGGACTACGATATAACTTAAAAGAAAACGACAATAAAAAAGAACGACAAAACGCTATAAGGTAATTTCACCATATGCACTTGGTGAAGCACTATTTACAGCAGATGGAACTTGGGAATTCTATTCTGGAGCTTTTGGTGCTACTTGCAATAATTGGTATAAAAATTAAATATTTTCTAAAATTCTTTGTCAATATCGAAAAATATTTTTTACATTTGTTGAATAAATTTCAATTTATGAAAAGACTAATCATTTCAATAGCACTATTTTTCATCTGTTTCGGCTCATTTTCGCAGTCTGAAAATCCACATTTCTTATCCATAAACGCCTATCCTACCATTGATAATATCGGCAATTTGAAATTGGGATTTGGGTATATGCTTGATGGTGCATACTTTTTCAACGACTGGTTTGGTGTGGGTGGAAAAGCTTCCCACAGTATGTTTAAATATTCCGAAGATGGAATAAAGGCAAATTCATTTGCTCAACATATTGGACTAACAGCTAATGTGTTTATTTACAAAGAGTTTGCAGGCGGCAATTTTGCAATTATGCCAAATATTGGCGTTGGAGCAAGCTACACCATTCTTCCCAATCTTGTAACTGACGAATTTGACCCAACAATGCAATTTTATGATCGTACTACCAATTTTGTAAGTCCGCTTTTCAACGCCTTTGGCATCAAGGCTTTCTGGAATTTTCACGAAGATATGGCAGCCAATGTTTCAATAGATTATAATATGGCTGTGAGCAAAAAATGGCCTGATAAAACATTTGGAGAATTTTTATATTTCAGCGTTGGATATACATATTTCCTGAATTTTGGTGGCGGAGATAAATAAAAAAAATGATATAGCTACCAGCTAATAGAACCACAAAGGCACAGAGGAGGCACAAAGACACTGAGAATATTTACTTTATATATTTTTATGAGTCGTATTACTGCTTTACTATTCACTTGTTTATCTGATCATTAAAGCTGTCTAATTCGTCAATTTCATATACTTCTTTTACATTCCAGTCTTTAATGTATTCATTAATTTCTTCGGATGACATCGCTTCTTCAATGGTGATTTTTTCTCCTATTGCAATTCTGCGATAAAACTCTTTCACAAATTCTTTATCATCAAAAATTCCTGGAATACCAACAACTTCTTCAAAATTCTCGATAGGTTCATAAAAAACCATACCATCAAAAATATATTCAAAGTTAACTGTTTCATAGGCAGTGCCACCAAAGTTATACATGTCAAATTGTGTTTTGCCAAATGGAGTGTTTTTCATATCGAACCCAATATTTTTATTACCAGTAAATCTAAATGCGGCATCCCACTTCCCATTTGCTACCAATTCCCATAAATTTGAAATACCATTAATTAAAATTCCTTTTGTTGAATTGGGATATGTTTTATAAATATACTCGGCTGTGCTATATAGATTTGGTTCTGTTGGAAGTGGCAAATAGCTTGGTATTCTGGTATAAGCATGATACGTATTCATTATTACAAGTGCTTTTTGCTTGTTGGGATTATAATATTTTTCCATGTAATATTTTCTTATAAAATGCTTTGCCATAATAGCATTTCTATCAATTACTGGAGGTAAATTATTTTGTGGTTCCAACATTTCATAAAACATATTATATTGCTCATCACATTTGATTGAATCCCACGAAAACACTACATCTAATGGAATTAATTTAATTTTTTCAGTCAAGCCTCTTTGCTGATTTATTAGATAAATGTTTTCGAGCAAATAGTAAAAGTTGTAATTTGGCCATAAAGAAAACATATCAAGATTTCTGAGAATTTTCAATAAATGCTCTTTAATTTCGCCATCAGATAAATTTTCCTCCAGTAAAAACTCATTAATTTCGTTACCAGCATTAAATACACCAACTTCTGTATAAATATTTCCGGTAAATCGCTCGTCCTTTAGAATATCAACAATCATTTCGTATTGCTTAATTTCTGCATGCACTCTTTCGCATAACACAACAATATCCTTGTCTTCAAACGATTTTAGCACATATTCCTTGGGAGATAAAAATGTTTTACTATTAAGAAAGTCAACATAAGGTTTTATACTGTCATTGGGTAAAGTCTGAGCCAATACCGCAGTACAAAATCCCAGAACGATTAAAAATGTTGTTGCTATTTTTTTCATATCAAATTTGATTTAAGCTTTTTCGCAAGTTAAAATAATAATTTATATCCTTACTAACAATGAACCACTAACCACTAACCACTAACCACTAACCACTAACCACTAACCACTAACCATTAACCATTAACCATTAACCACTAACCATCACTTTCCTATACAGAAATTTCTAAAAATATTATCCAAAACATCATCTGTACTTACTTCGCCAATTATGCTTCCAATATAGTGTAAAACCTGTCGAATATCTATCAATATCAAATCGGCAGGAATATTTGCCATAAGGGCTTCTTTGGCTTCGGAAAGCGATTTTTCAGCACTATTTAGGGCATCAAAATGACGTGCATTTATCAAAATTGTATCTTCTGTTTCTGCATTATAATTAACAGATTCCACAATTCTATCTTTTAATAAATCTATATTTTCTTTGCGTTTCGCCGAAAGGTATATAGCTTCTAAATCCACAAGCTCTCTAAAATGTTGAGGAGTTTTGTTTAGTTTGTCTATCTTGTTTGCCAAAACTATAAATTTTTTCTCGCTACAATCAACTTCTTTTTTAAACTCTTCCAATTCGGCAACAATCTCTTCATAGTCAGTTTCTGTAATATCTACAAGATATAGGATAATGTCCGACTGCTCGATTTTTTTGTAAGTAACATCAATTCCCATACTCTCAATCACATCACTTGTATCGCGCAAACCGGCAGTATCTATAAATCTGAAGGTAACGCCATTCCACACAACTGTATCTTCCAAGGCATCGCGTGTTGTTCCGGGAATATCAGAAACAATGGCTCTATCTTCGTTTAAAAGGGTGTTTAAAAGAGTAGATTTCCCCACATTGGGGCGACCCACAATGGCAATGGGAATTCCATTTTTGATAACATTACCCAGAGAGAATGAGTCTTTGAGGCGTATGACCTCATTTTGAATATTTTGCAACAAATCATTCATCTGTTTTCTGTCGGCAAACTCCACATCTTCTTCACTAAAATCCAGTTCCAACTCCATTAGGGCTGTTAGCTCAATTAGTTTTGCTCTGAGCTCTTTAAGGTCGTGCGAAAATCCACCTCGCATTTGATTCATAGCCACTTTGTGTGCAGCTTTTGTATTTGCCGAAATAAGTTCGGCTACAGCTTCGGCTTGTAGCAAATCCATTTTCCCATTTAGGAAAGCACGTTGCGAAAACTCGCCAGGCAAAGCCACACGAGCACCAAGCTCTACCACAGCTTCTACAATACTTTTTTGAATGTAAATGGAACCATGACATAAAATTTCGACGCTATCTTCGCCAGTATATGAATTAGGCGAAGGCGAATAAATTATCACAGAATTATCCACCAACTCATCTCCACGATATATATTTGTGAGCTTCGTTTCGCGTTTGGTGATGCTTCTACCCTCTTTTCTCTCCAACTTATTAGCAATTTGAAAACTTTCGGGTCCCGAAATTCGGATTATGGAAATTGCCCCAACGCCCCTTGGACTGGCTATGGCACAAATTGTATCTGGATTTTTCATATTCTTTATATTTTGTTTATTGCTTATTTAGAGTGCTGATTATAAATAGGCTTATATATTTGAGACATATGCAACTAAAGTGAAAACAAACAAGTCTGTTAAACAAAACTAAGTGAGAAATTACAAACAAGATATTTGATGTTAATTCTGAGTTAAATTTGTCTATTTTCCTCTTTCAGTCTTTTTTTACTGTTATTTTAGTCTTATTATTTGAAATATATAACTAAATAAATGATTTAACTTATGTCATAAAATGAGATATTAGTGGTTTTTTAGGCTTGCCATCTACTACCGATTGGAAAAAAATTATAGAACAATTTTCGTTTCACTCTATCGTTCTATATATTTAAACCATCGGCANNATAATACCGATTGGAAAAATGTAATAGACCAATTTTCGCTCCGATATCATCGGGACTCGATTGTTCTAAACATTTTAACCATCGGCATTTACCATTGTAAAATAATAAAACAGTCTGGACTATTTTATTATTACAATTGGTAAAAAAGTGCCCCTAAATTGAATACACACAATACCTGCGAATGTAAAGCGATTATAAACAAAAAAGAGGCGAGGCAAATGTACGAATATTTTTTTTTAATAATTGAAGATCTATTACAAAAAACATCAAAATTTATTCGATTATAAAAATTAAATAAAACAATCAATGGAACTCATCGACAATGGTGAGTTCCACTGCTAAAACAAAGGGTATGAAAAAATTATTAATCGGTTTTATATTTATAATATTTATTACAAATTGGCTTGTGGTAAATACCGATACTTTAAATGCCCAAAACAGCTCATTGAATGGACAGATATACACTATGAATATGATTAATTCTAGCAGTAGTTTATATCAAGATTCAGAAGTAGGTATATACATTTACTCTAAGAATGGAGAGAATGTAACACTTCACTTTTATTCTGAACAATCTATTTCGTGGGATACTACTATTGTTGCTTTGCCTAATAGTTTAATTCCTATATATCATAACGTATGGTATGCTCTAAATGATAGTGTAGGGAATGCTCTTGGAATAAGTTCATATCTGAAGATACACTCTAACGAACCTCTTTTTGTATTTGGTTCAAAATGGCTTGAATTAGATGAACAATATTATCCGGGATTAATGTTTGAGAGTGGAACTCAAATACCAGATACATTTTTAGGAAATAAGTTTATTGTACCTGGAGTCTATCAATCCACACCTTCCGATTTTTTTGTCTATCCCGCAGAAAACAATATTCCTATCACCATCACGCCTACAACCAATGCCAATGATTCATTAGTTGCAGACTCTACCTATCAGGCAACAATCACATACGATAGTTATTATGTAGCAAATAATTTCAATCATAATTTTTATAATTTTATTTTAGACACCCTATTTCCCAATTCATTGGCTGGATCTATGGTTGCTGTGGAAAATTGCAAAAACATCAAAGTTGAAAGTAATTGTAATTTTGTCTTTTCATTTCCATACCAGTTTATCAATGAGCCGTTGGTTAATCAGCTGTATAATAGCCAGATACAAGTGTTGGACACATCTGGCAATAGATTTAAAATGTATAATACTGTACGTGAAGACTTGTTCCCTATAAATACTATGGGACAAAAATACATTTGTTCACCTCCGTTAGGAGGATTTGAAATAGCAACATTTACAGCACCATATAACAATACTGTAATTTCATTTGACGGAGTGGTTTGGGGCACATTAAACGCTGGGGAGTGTATGGTTAAGCTGTTTAAGGAAACGACTTTTATAGAATCTTCACATCCTGTTTCCATGGTGATTTCACACTCCTTTTTGCGAGATAGTTTGGGGTGGTTCTGGGGCGGAGGAGGCATGATCCAAGTACCTGCTTTGGAACAATCCTCAACAGAAGGTTGGTTTTTTTATCCATCTCCAAAATTTTTAAACGATGACTACCTTACAGATTGGCTTAATTTAAATAATTGGTTTGCACAGGAGAAATCAACTATTGTTGTTGTTACACCCACAATTGGGGTTAACCAAACACTTTTAAATAATGTAAATATTGGTGCAATATTTCAACCAGTAGCAGGCAATCCCCAATACTCTTATGCCCGAATAGAAATAAATACTGGATTTAATGAAATTTCCAATCCCAATGGACTGATTGTTTGGAGTACGTCCTATCAAACCGCAGACAGTTCTGCCACCTTTGGTAATTATATTTGCTCAGGTGCCCCCTTGGTAATGAGCTTTAACAAGCCCACTTATGATGCTAAAATTGGTGTAGTTCCCATAGATAGCACATTGGTGGAAGCCTATACTATCTGCTTAGATGCAGAATTGCAGTTTTCGGTAACTAATAGTAATAATAGCGATATTTATATAAATACTTGGGAGTTTGGCGATGGGCATACAGCCTTAGGCGATACGGTTTTTCACTCCTTTGCCGATACTGGATATTTCCATATAAACCTTTTTGTAAATAACTTTTGCGATACCATAAAAGGTCTGGTTTATGTTGTGTCGCCACCTGAAATTTCCTTGGGCAACGACACCATTATTTGTGCCAATATTCCATTAATATTAGATGCCACAGTTCCCGAAAATGCCGTATATTTGTGGAATAATGGTAGCACTAACCCACAAATTACAGTAAATGCCATTGGTGAATATATTGTTGAGGTTCACACAGAAAGTGCCTGCTATGTTACCGACACTATAAACATAGATATGTACGACCCCATTAATCTGTTTTTGGGCAACGATACCATTCTTTGTTATTTAAGCTCGCTTGTTTTAGACGCAACACAGCCACCCAAGGCAGAGGCTAATTATATGTGGCAAGATTATAGCACAAATAGCACCTACACAGTTATTTACGAGGGTCAATATTGGGTTGTAGTGGAAAATTTGTGTACACAAGAGCACGACACAATAAATGTGGAAGAGTTGATGTACCCAACGCTCAATCTTGGAGGCGACACTACAATTTGCTTAGGCAACACTTTGCTTTTAGATGCAACCATACCTTGGGGTGTTTCATACGTTTGGGAAGATGGAACAATAGGAGCAGTCAGACATATTGAAAGCGAAGGGCTATACTGGATTGTAGCTTCCAATCCCTGTGTTACAGTCATCGACTCAATTTTTGTCAATTTTGACGACTGTGGTCCAGTATTGTTTATCCCCAATACATTTTCGCCCAACAGCGATGGTCTAAATGATGTTTTTGAGATAGGAGCCATTAAAAATATCAGCAAATTAAATATTATGATATTTAACCGTTGGGGACAAAAACTATTTGAATCAAATAGTGCCAACTTTGAGTGGAACGGCAAATATAATGGCAAAGAATGTCCCGAAGGAGTCTATTATTGGGTGATTAATTATGAGGATATTTTTGGAAAATCGCACGAAGCAAATGGAACGGTAAGTTTATTGAGGTAAAACAGTCAATATTATTGCTTATATTTCTGTTAACAAATTTAATTAAAAAAACTGACTTAATTTGCAGGCTTGTTTGACAATTTATACGAATGATTTTAGATTTAGATACAAAAACAAACTCTTATTGTACCTTTTATCAGCAACTTAGACTGCTTTTATTTTTCAGTTTTTTATCTCTAATTATTTTTCCAAACAATTTAATATCTCAAAATTTATTAATTGAGATGGTAAGAACGGAAAACCCACCTCAAATTGATGGTTTTCTGAACGACACTGTTTGGCAGAAAGCTCCTCTTATGGAAAGTTTTAAACAGACAGAACCCTATTGGGATGCTCAAGCAAGTTTGAAAACCGAAGTAAGAATTTTGTACGACAATAAAGCCATATACATAGCAGCAAGAATGTTCGACAATGAACCTGATAAAATAGTTAGGCAGTTGGGTTTTCGGGATAGTGATTTGAATGCCGACGATTTTTCCATAGAATTTGACCCTTACAACAAAATGCAAGATGCATATACTTTTCATATCACAGCTTCGGGTGTGCAAAGCGAGTGGCGAAGAAGCGATGCATCCTACGATGCCGTTTGGAAAAGCAAGGTGCAAATAGACTCTTTGGGTTGGAGTGCCGAAATGGAAATTCCCTATTCGGCATTCTCATTTCCAAAAACCGAAATTCAAAATTGGAAAATTCAATTTTATAGACAAATTCGAAGATATAGAGAAATTGATAGCTGGATTGTGGGCAAACAATTTGATGATAACGACATTCAATACTGGGCTACAACAAAAAATATGTACAACATTAAACCTCCACTACGACTCTTTCTTCAGCCTTTTGTTAATGCAAATATTTTGACAAGTAAAAACGAAAATGGCGAACATCAAATTGCAAAAAACATAAAAGGCGGTCTTGACCTGAAATGGGGAATAAATCAGAGTCTCTCTTTGGACGTTACGCTCCTACCCGACTTCTCGCAAGTTCAGTCAGACAATCTTGTGAAAAATCTAACTGCTTTTGAAATAGAATATGATGATTATAGACCATTTTTCAACGAATCTATATCCATGTTTCAAAAAGGTGGACTACTCTATACCAGAAGAATTGGCAGCAGACCCATGAATTACGATTTAGTTGAAAATCAATTAGATACCAACGAAATTATTGAAAACAATCCCTATTCATCACCATTAATAAATGCTTTGAAATTCTATGGAAAACTCTCCAATGGAATTTCTTTAGGCTGGTTCAATGCCGTTACAGATAACACTAATGCAGTGATTAAAAATATCGACAACGGCAGTATAAGAGAAATTCAGACATCGCCTTTAACAAATTACTCAATTTTAGTGGTTGAAAAGGATTTCAATAACAAATCAAATATCTATTTCAACAATGCGAGTACAATAAGAAGTAACAATTTTGGTAATGCAAATGTATCACTTCTGGGAAGTTCAATATATTTTGGAGAAGGCAATTTTAATGTTGATATTTCGGGGGCAATAAGTTCACAGCACTCTAATTTTCAGAACATTATAAATAATGAAAACGGAAATAACAATGGATTTCAATATGATTTATCCATTGGAAAAGTTAGCGGTAAGTGGATTTATTCTCTAAACAGAAATTTGAAAGATAAAAACTATAATCCCAACGACTTAGGCTTAAATCATATAAACAATCAAGCTACAAACTTTTTCACAATTTCGAGGAGATTGACAACGCCCATTTGGAAAATTTTGAATTTTAATCAAACTTTGAAGTTATCCTATGATTACAGACTTTCGAACCAAAAACCTACAAATATTTCGGCTAAATACTCCTATTCTCTAACAAGCAAAAAGCATCTAACTATTTGGGGCAATGCAGAATACGCTCCTTTTAATGTTTACGATTTTTATGAAGCCAGAATGGCTGATTTCTATTTTCTGCAATCACCAAGTCTAAATTTCGAAATAAATTTCTCCACCGACTATCGCCACCCTTTTGCCATAGATTGGGGTTATGTTCAAAAATATGAAACAGATTTTCATGCAAATGAATTAAGCTTTTATTTGAAACCAATTTTTAGAATCGGAAATAGTTTTTATTCAAAATTGAGGTCAGATTTTACATTCAACAAAGCCCAGAGAGGCTTTGCTCAAATATATGAAAACGAGCCACTTTTTGGCAAAAGAGAGCTAAATATTTTCGAAAACACTGCCGAAGCTACCTACATGGTAAACAGCAAGTTGGGACTTACATTCAGAGCCAGACATTACTGGGCAAATGGAGAGTATCAGGAATATTATAAACTACTCAATAATGGACAATTAGGAGATATTGTTGAAGTAAATAATTTAAATAATGATTTCACATATTCTGTATTCAATATCGACTTTGGATTGCAGTGGGAATTTGCTCCCGGAAGTATGCTCTATTTCACTTATAAAAATGAATTTTTACAGGAGACAAACAATGCCGATATGGAATATTTCAGATACCTACAATATGCTTTTGACGATTCGCAATCCAATATGTTTTCCATAAAATTAATCTATCATTTCGACTTAAATTCTGTTATTTATAAAAAATAATGTATGTTTGTGGTACAAAAATTTTGAGATGATTAAAATTGAAAACATCCACAAATCCTACAATACACTTAAAGTCCTGAAAGGCATAGATCTAGAGATAAATAGTGGCGAAATCTTAAGTATAATTGGAGCTTCGGGTGCAGGAAAATCTACATTATTACATATAATTGGAACATTAGATAGACCCGATTCGGGTAAAATAATTTACGATGACACTTCAGTTTTCGAGATGAACGACACAAAATTATCTCGTTTTAGAAATAAAGAGATAGGTTTTGTTTTTCAATTTCATCACCTTTTGCCCGAATTTACAGCTTTGGAAAACATTTGTATTCCTGCCTTTATTGGAGGAATGTCGAAAAAAGAAGCCGAGGATAAAGCAAGAGAGTTGTTGGATGGTTTTAACTTATTGGAAAGAGCTTCGCACAAGCCCTCCGAGCTTTCGGGTGGAGAGCAGCAAAGAGTTGCAGTTGCCAGAGCCCTAATTAATCAGCCATCGGTTATATTAGCCGATGAACCATCGGGCAACCTAGATTCAAAAAATGCAAAAGAATTGCACGAACTATTTTTCACCTTGCGCGACAAATACAATCAAACTTTTATTATTGTAACACACAATAATGAGTTGGCACAAATGGCTGATAGAACGATAGTTATAAAAGATGGACGAATAGAATAAAAATTTAAAATAAAAAATTGTTTAACTAATACGATTAAAACAATGTCAGAAAAACAGAAGTACGAATTACCCGAAAATGCTTATCGGGAGTTGAAAGAGGGCGAAGAGTACGTTCCTTTGATGAAGCCAGATAAAATCTACCCTGAAGTTAACGCATGGTCGATAATTTGGGGTATTGTAATGGCTGCTATATTTTCGGCAGCTGCTGCATATTTAGGTTTAAAAATTGGTCAAGTTTTTGAAGCTGCCATACCCATTGCCATTATTGCTGTGGGTGCTTCTACCCTTGCCAAACGTAAAAATGCACTTGGCGAAAATGTTATAATTCAGTCCATTGGAGCCAGTTCGGGTGTAATTGTTGCAGGTGCAATATTCACATTGCCAGCACTTTACATTATTTCAGAGTCGAATCCAGAACTAAATCTGCAAGTAGAATTTTATCAAATATTCTTAGCATCTTTATTTGGGGGTTTCTTGGGAATTTTATTTTTAATACCATTCCGCAAATATTTTGTTTCGGATATGCACGGAAAATATCCCTTCCCCGAAGCCACAGCTACAACCGAAATTTTAGTTTCGGGAGCTAAGGGCGGAAATCAAGCTAAACTTTTACTTGTAAGTGGCATAATTGGTGGTGTTTACGACTTTGTTGTTGCCACTTTTGGAGCTTGGGCAGAAGTGTTTTCTTCCAGAGTATTACCCTATGGTGCAAAAATTGCCAACGATTTTAAATTGGTTTTCAAAATCAATGTTGGTGCTGCCGTTATGGGCATGGGCTATATTATCGGTTTGAAATATGCTTTAATTATTGCCAGCGGCTCTTTCTTTGCTTGGTGGGTAATTGTTCCACTATTTTCGCAATTTGCTGTGCCTGATGGAGATAGTTTTATTTTGTTAAGCACCATGAGTCCAGAAGATATTTTCAATAATTATGCGAAATATATCGGCATTGGTGCCATTGCTATGGCGGGATTGATTGGCGTTGCAAAATCAGCAGGAATTATCAAAAAAGCTATGGGATTGGCCGTGAGCGAAACTTTCAATAAATCTAAACCAGTTAGCAATCTTCGCAGAACCGAAAGAGATATTTCCATGAAGATTATCCTTTTCGGATTGGTAGCTACAATGATATTAATACTTATATTCTTCTGGCTTGGTGTTGTCAACAATTTAGTTATGGCATTAGTTGGTGTTGCAATAGTTATGTTTTTTGCATTCTTGTTTACCACCGTTGCTGCCAATGCCATTGCCATTGTAGGAACTAACCCTGTTTCGGGAATGACTATGATGACATTAATTTTATCATCATTTCTTTTAGCTTCTGTTGGGCTTAGCGGTCCATCGGGAATGGTAGCTGCACTAATTATCGGAGGTGTTGTTTGTACAGCCTTAGCCATGGCTGGTGGATTTATCACCGACCTGAAAATTGGTTATTGGTTGGGTACATCGCCCTACAAACAGCAAACTTGGAAATTCTTAGGAACATTTGTTTCGGCCATCACCGTTGGTGGGGTTATTTTGATTTTGAGTAAAACTTATGGATATTCTGGCGAAGGTGCCATGGTAGCTCCACAAGCCAATGCTATGGCTTCAATTATTAAACCATTAATGTCGGGCGAAAGCACACCTTGGATGCTATATTTAGGTGGTGCAGTTTTGGCATTTATTTTAGACAAACTTAAAGTTCCAGCTTTGGCATTCGCTCTTGGAATGTTTATTCCACTTCAACTAAACACACCTCTATTGGTTGGTGGTGCTATTGCTTGGTACGTTACAACACGCTCTAAAGACGAAAAAGTGAACAATGCTCGCAAAGAGAGAGGAACTTTAATAGCATCTGGATTAATTGCCGGTGGTGCAATTATGGGAGTTGTGAGTGCAATATTGAGATTTGCAAACTTCGACTTCTTTATGACAGAATGGGCAAAATCAGCTGCCGCAGAATATCTTGGAATTGGAATGTTTGCACTATTGTGCTTCTACCTAATTTGGGATACCAAAAGAGCTAAAGTTGAAGAAACTGAAACAGTAACAGAATAAAAATTAATGAAATGAAAAACGCAATAAAAGAGAGATTTTTAAGATATATTGCCATAGATACACAATCGAATCCAGAATCAACAACTTATCCATCAACAGATAAGCAAATTGAGTTTGGTAAATTTATGGTTGAAGAATTGAAAACTATTGGCATGCAAGAAGTTGAAATTGACAGCAATGGATATGTTACAGCCACACTGCCTGCCAACGACAATAAAAATACACCTACAATTGGATTTATAGCACATATGGACACAGCTCCAGACCTGCCAGGAAAGGTAGTAAATCCGCTTATAGTTGAAAATTACGATGGCAAAGATATTGTCCTAAATAAAGAGGAAAATATAGTATTGAATGTGGAAGAATTTCCAGAATTGACAAAATATGTTGGTCAAACAATAATTGCCACCGATGGCACTACCCTACTTGGTGCCGACGACAAAGCCGGTATCGTTGAGATTATGGAAGCGATGAAATACCTCATTGCAAATCCAGAAATTAAACATGGCAAAATTAGAGTAGCCTTCACCCCCGACGAGGAAATCGGGAAAGGTGTTGACCATTTTGATGTTGAAAAATTTGGTGCCGATTTTGCCTACACCCTTGATGGTGGCGAAGTTGGTCAGCTGGAATATGAAAACTTTAATGCTGCAGGGGCTAAAATCACCATCAATGGAAGAAATATTCACCCTGGATATGCTAAGGATAAAATGATAAATTCATTGAATATATCTGGTGAGCTAAATATGATTCTTCCCGAACAGATGAAGCCCGAATACACCACTGGGTATGAGGGGTTTTTCCATCTAATTCAAATCAATGGAACTGTCGATTCTACAACAATGACATATATTATCAGAGACCACGACAGCGACAAATTTGAAGAGAAGAAAAAAATAATGCAAGATTGCGTTGACTTCCTCAACAAAAAATATGGCGAAGGGGTTTTGGAATTAACAATGACAGACCAATATTACAATATGCGTAAAATGGTCGAAAAAGAGATGCACATTGTTGACACAGCTTTCCAAGCCATGGAAGAGTGCAATATCAAACCTATTGTAATTCCCATTAGAGGTGGCACCGACGGTTCTCGCCTATCGTATATGGGATTGCTTTGCCCAAATATTTTTGCTGGCGGACACAACTTCCACGGAAGATATGAGTTTGTACCACTGGAATCAATGGTGAAAGCAACAGAGGTAATTGTTAAAATTGCAGAATTATACAACAAAAAAGCCCAGTAAAAACTGAGCTTAAATACTTTATAAAGGAGACCTTAGAAAAATTCTAAGGTCTCTTTTTTAGTTATTTTTTCGCAATAGTGGCACATTAGCTTAATATCCTTTTTGTCAACAATTTTAAATTTAGTACTGGTTATCTCCATATTGGTAACACATTTAGGATTAAAACATTTAATAATTCCACTTATTGTTTCAGGAACTGTAACTTCAAATTTCCTATAAACTTTATAGTCTTTAATTTCGATAATTGTTGCAGTGGATGCCACCAAGGCTATTTTGTTAATTTCAAAATCTTCAAAAAACTTATCCTTTATTTTTATAATACCTTTTTTGCCATACTTTTTACTGTTGAGATTAGCACCAAGGAATATCTCATTATCAAGTTTGTATAAATCCAAAATTCTGACCACTGTGGAGACATTATCATTGGGAATATGGTCGATAACTGTTCCATTTTCTATGGCAGAAACTACCAATTGTTTTTTTACTTTTTCCATCTCTAAAATTATTTTAATCCTAAAATTTTTGAAATCAAAGCCTGTCTAACATAAACGCCATTTAAGGCTTGATCGAAATAGTATGCTTGCGGCGTATTATCTACATCTTCACTAATTTCGTTAACCCTTGGTAATGGATGTAATATTTTCATATTTGGTTTTACATCTACGAGCAAATTTTTTGAAAGTGTATATGAGTTCTTAACCCTTTCGTACTCCAATGGGTCCGAAAATCTTTCCCTTTGAATGCGAGTCATATAAACTATATCAGCTTTCTTTATAGCCTCTTCCATGCTTGTATATTGATAATATTTCAGCTTTCTGTTTTTTATAAACATTTTCACAGCACTGGGGAGTTTAAGCTCTACGGGCGAAACCAGATGAAAAGTTGTATTGAAGTTTGTCATAGCTTTCACCAAAGAGTGAACTGTTCTGCCAAACTTCAGGTCGCCAACCAAAACTATATCAAGATTATCTAGCGTATTTTGTGTTCTAAGGATTGAAAACAGGTCTAACATACATTGCGTTGGGTGCTGATTGGCACCATCTCCAGCATTTATAACTGGCACTTTGGAAACTTCACTGGCAAACCTTGCAGCACCTTCTATGTGATGTCGTATAACAATTAAATCGCTATATAAGGAAACAGTTTTGATGGTATCGGACAATGATTCACCTTTTGACACCGATGTGCTGGAAACTTCGTTAAAACCTATAACTCGTGCCCCTAGCCTATTTGCAGCACTTTCAAAGCTCATCATTGTGCGTGTTGATGGCTCAAAAAACAACGATGCTATCACCTTCGACTCGGCTATTCGCTGCGACGGATTTTTCTCAAACTCTTTGGCTAATTCCAATACTTCCATTATCTCATCAACGGAGTAGTCGGAAATGGAAATTAAACTTTTGTTCTTCATGGCTCTGATTTAAAGGTTTACAAAAAAAAAGCGACTGTTAAAGTCGCTGAAAATATATAAATAAAATGTTTGTCGATTGTATTGCAAAAGAAAATTCGTTTCTATTTTGAATCATGTTTCATTATTTGCCTGCAAAGATACATTAATATATTTAATCATCAACTATAAGTAAAAAAAATTGGGGATAAACCCCAATTTTTTTTTTTTGTTTTATTATTTCTTCTTTTCTGGATTAAGAACTGTTCTAACATAATGTTTCACATCAATGAGTTCTGATGCTACTTGCTTTATATCATCTGAACTAACGGCTTTAATTCTATCTTCAAAGTTGTCAATATTTAGATCTTCTCCTTTAAAGTAGCTGTCAGATATTCTATTTAGCCAGAAACGATTTTTATCCAAATTCTTTTCGCGTTCACGTATAATTTGCTCTTTCACTTTGTTCAGTGTAAGTTCGTCAACACCTTTCTTTTGAATTTTAGTAATCTCTTTTATAACGGCTTTTGTTAGTTTGTTTGCATTCTTTGGCGAACATCCAAAAAGAACCATCATGGTATAGTTTGTTGATGGATATTTGCTCAACTTCATTTGTGTTTGTGGCGAATAAACTCCACTCATTTTTTCGCGAATTACCTCAATTAGCTTTATCGAAAGTGCCTCTTCAAACATTTGTAAATGTAAGTTTGTTTTGGTATCCCAAACATATTCTTTGCTAAACATAATTCCCACCATTCCTTTGTCATCAATACCTTTGCGAACTAAAACATCTTTTTTCTCGCTGGGGAATTTATTAAACACATCTTGGAATGTTTCTTGACGATTTTTGTTTGGCAATGAACCTAAATAGAGTTCTAACATTGGTGTAATCTCTTCCACATCAAAGTTTCCTACGAAGAAGAATGTGAAGTCGTTGGCACTACTAAAACGATCGTTATAGATTTCCCAAATTTTATCCAAGTTAGCACGATTTATAAATGCTTCATCTGGAATAGCCACCACGCGTGGGTCGTTTTGTGTTGAAAGTTTATAAAGCGTATCAATCATGGCAACCATTGGATTGTTTGAAATCAATTTTAGTTGATTTACCATATCTGAAACAACAGATTCAAAGGCTTTTTCGTCTTTTCGTGGAGCTTCAAAATACAAATAAGTAAGTTGTAAAAGAGTTTCGAAATCTTTCACACTTGAGCTTCCCGAAAATCCTTGCTCAATTTGACCTATAAAAGGTACTATACTTATATTTTTTCCTTTTAGTTTTTTACTCAATTCCACATTGTCAAACTCGCCAATTCCAGCTCTATCAATTACAGTTGTAGCCAACATTGCCGAAGGGAAATCGAAAGCAGGAACTAAGCTATATCCACCGGGAGAATGAGCATACATTAAAATTTCATCATTTTGAAATTCAGTTGGTTTCAAAACTATTTTCACTCCATTGGAAAGTGTAAGTTCTGTAATGTTATGATTTTTCTTCTCTAAATTAACAAGTTTTCCACCTTTTAATTCATGATCAATCAGAGGCTCTGGTTTGAAATTATCCACATAAGCATCTTGTTTTTTGTTTTCTTGAGTTTTAAGAATATCTTTTATTTCTGCCACCGTAGGTATTTTCACACCATCTTTTTCTGGTCCAGTTACTATAATAACTTGATTTTCTTTTGTAATCCACTTCTCTGCCAATGCATTAACTTCATCTAGCTCAATATCGTCCAACAATCTTTTCACAAAATTGAACTCATTTTTTGCTCCCGGAATAGGCTTACTTATTAAAAAGTGTTGCACATATTCGTTGGCAAAGTTCGCCGATTCGCTTTTGTCAACTTCGTTGGCTCTTCTTTCATAATCACTAAGAAGTTCTTCTTTGGCTCTATCAAATTCTGTTTCCAAAAAGCCGTGTTGTAGAACTCTATTATTTTCTATTAGCATTATTTCTAATGACTTTTCAATATTGTTTTCCTTTGGAACAGCAAACGACATATAGGCTTCCATGGTACGGGCTAAAAATGGTCCATAGCCAGTTGATGCTTGAATAAATGGGCAATTGGGATCTTGTTTATATTCGCTTAAACGTGAATTAAACATGGAGCTAAAAAGCTCAGCCATAATATCTTCTTTAAAATCAGCAATGGTTACAGAGGCAGTTGCTTTGTGTTTCACAGCAAAAATTATCATATTGCTCGTTGCTTCTTTGTCTGTTGCCACCGCAATTAAGGGTTCTTTGTTTCCTGCAACTTCGTATAATATTTTCTCTCTAACATTTTCGCGAGCTGGAATTTCACCAAATATTGTTTTTATTTGCTTTTCTATTTCATTAACATCAATATCACCAACAACCACAACTGCTTGTAAATCTGGACGATACCAATCTCTGTAAAAACGTCTAATAGTTTCATGTTTAAATGTTCTAAGAATTTCGGGCAAGCCAATGGGAAGTCTTTTAGCGTAGCGCGACTCATTGAAAAGCACTGGAAACCACTCTTTTCTCATTCTGTCGTCGGCACCAAGTCCCATTCTCCACTCTTCAAGAATAATTCCTCTTTCGCCATCAATCTCCTTCCCTTCCAAGGTTAGATATGCAGCCCAGTTTTGAAGTACTTTTAACCCTGTTTCCACATATTCTGGCTTGTCGGTGGGAACTGTCAACATATAAACAGTTTCATCAAATGATGTGTAGGCATTTAGGTCGCCACCAAAACGCATTCCGATGGATTGTAAATAACTCACCAATTCATTTTTGGGAAAATCTTTACTTCCGTTAAAAGCCATGTGCTCGGTAAAGTGAGCCAAGCCCTGCTGGTCTTCATCTTCTTGCATCGACCCAACATCAACAGCTAAACGCATCTCTACCCTATTTTCTGGCTTTTCGTTTTTACGAATGTAATAGGTTAAGCCATTTTCTAATTTGCCAATTTTCACAGCTCTATCCACTGGGATATCGGCATTAAGATTCATTTTTTGAGCCATCGCTCCACTTATCAAAAAGAGGAACAGAAAGCCTAAAATTGTTGTTTTTCTCATTTTTTATTTTTTTTAATTGTCAAAATTTATTTTAATATATCTAATCCTAATTCTTGCTTGAATTTTATTAATTCTGGATTTTCCGTTGCTAAATATCTAAATTTTTCTTCGCTTGTATAAGGGTCATGCTCCTCATTTTTTTCAACAGGAGTAAAATCAGAAATTACGCTTAAGTCAGTAACACCTAAATCTTGACGAAGTGCCTGAATTAATCGCTGCTGACATGTTTTAAACTCCTCATGAAAGAATGGTGTTTCAAATCTTATATTTAAAAGATTGGAATCTTTGTCATAATCCAAAGACGCTCTACTAAAACCCGACTTGCTAAAACTTGATGATTCTCCAAAGCTATCTACAACTTTTAACCAAGATTTTTCGATAAGTTCCAAGTTTAAATCTTCTACTTTATTTTGGCTATACTCAATGGGTGCATCATCATTTACAACATTTAATGCTTGCTTAAACGAAGGCATAGCCATTGATTTGGACTTCGGTATAGAGACAGGTTCGGCGGTAGAAGATTCTGGCTTCTGGGCAAGTTCTGCTTTTTTTTGCTCTTCTTCAATCGCCTCTTCTGTTTTATATTCTACCACTTCTCGCTCTGACTCTTGTTTTGTCTCAAGCTTGGGACTTGAAGCCTCTTCTACTCTATTTTCGGCAATATCTTTTACCTCTTTAACATTTGCTATTTCGGGTTTTGCCTCATTTTGTTCTTGTTTTTTAATATTTGTCTGGGCTACAGCCCGCTGCACCTCCTGACTTTCGTCTGCATCAAAAAACTGGCACATTTTCATTATTGCCAATTCAACAGACAAACGCTTGTTGTTGCTCTCTCGGTATTGCAAATCGGTTTTGTTGGTAATATCCAACATTTTAATCATTGTGGAAGAGTTTATGAACTTTGCTTGCGAAACAAATTTAGCCTTAACATTTTCACTAACCTCCATTAAACTGACCGTTGTTGGGTATTTTGCCATTATTAAATTTCTGATATGACTACCCAAACCCGTGATGAAGTATTGTGGGTCGAAACCTCTTTCAACAATTTCGTTTAGCAAAATTAAACTATCTTTAATGTTGGAACCTGCAATATAATCCACAATTCTGAAATAGGAGTCGTAGTCTAAAATATTCAAATTGGAGATTACATCGGCATAGCTAAGATTTTTGCCAGAAAAACTCACCATTTGGTCAAATATACTCAAAGCATCTCTCAATCCTCCATCGGCTTTTTGAGCTATCATATGCAAGGCATCTTCTTCGGCAGTAACACCCTCTGACTCTGCTACATACCTCAAATGACCTGCAATATCATCAACTGTTATTCTACGGAAATCGAAAATTTGACAACGCGATAATATTGTGGGTATAATTTTATGTTTTTCGGTGGTTGCCAATATAAATTTTGCATATAATGGCGGCTCCTCCAATGTTTTCAAAAAGGCATTAAAAGCCTGCGAAGTGAGCATATGAACCTCGTCAATAATATAAACTTTATATTTTCCTCCCTGTGGCGGTATTCTGACCTGATCCACGAGTTCACGCATTTTATCGACAGAATTATTTGAAGCAGCATCTAATTCATAAATATTCATAGATGCATTATTGTCAAAGCTAATGCACGATTCGCACTCATTGCAAGGCTCCCCCTCTGGGGTTAATTGCTTACAATTCAACGCCTTAGCCAAAATTCTGGCACAGGTAGTTTTTCCAACACCACGAGGACCACAAAACAAAAATGCTTGGGCTACCTGATTGGTAACAATGGCATTTTGAAGAGTTTTGGTAATACTCTCCTGTCCAACAACAGTTTTAAAAAGATTGGGTCGATATTTACGAGCTGATACAATAAAATTTTCCATATAATATAATTATAGTTCAAAAGTACAATATTTTGTTCTAAATCTTTACTATTTAAGTTTTTTTCATAAAAATAAATTTGCTCACCCGATTTTCATATCTTTGCACAGCAAAAAAACAATGTAAAAATCATGAAATTAATAAAACAAATTTTTAGCATAATCATAATAATATCCATAAGCTCCTGCTCCAATAGTGGCAAAAAAGCAAATCTTATAAGCTTCAAAGACCCTGTGGAATACAACAATTATATTGTTGATATTCAGAGAGATGTTGCAATGAAACTACTGTTTTTTGGCGAAACTATGGGCAATTCGGAAGATGGAGAATTTATAAAAAACGAAGGCTATAAACTTTTGAAACATATAAATAAAAAAATATCTGAACTGAAAAGATTAGATAAATTCAGAGGTGAAAGCTACCTAAAAGATGCAGCCATAGAGCAATTAATGTTTTATCGTAGTGTGGTGATTAATGAATATAGAGAATTGGTTGAAATAATTATCGAAACCAACGAGATGGCTGATGAATTGGACGACGATAAATATGATGAATATGCCCAACGCTTGGTAAAAACATTAGAAAATTTAGATAGAAAAGAGGCTATATTAGATGATAAAATTCTTCAAATTCAAATTAGATTTGCCAACGAAAACTATATGGAATTGCAATAATTCTTTATTCAGCCATATGGGCTAAAAAAAGTATTTTTATTTGATTTTGGTTTTACAAGCTTTTGCTTATTGTGAAAACAAATTCTGTTTTCACTCCCGGCTCGCTTTGGGCTTTAATTTCGCCTTTGTGCTTCCTCACAAATTCTTTGCATAACAGAAGTCCCAGCCCTGTTCCCGACTCTCCTTTTGATCCTTTTTTGTGTATCTTAGACTTTTTACTTTTAAACAAATTCTTTAAAACCGAAGCCTCCATACCCACACCATAGTCGATTACTGAAAAAATATGATGAGTTTTGTCTTGATTGTAAACAATATCAATATTTCCAGTATTGTGGGAAAACTTGTAAGAGTTTGTGATTAAATTACTGAATATATTTCTCAACATATTCTCATCAGCCTTTATAACAACACCTTCTGCAACAAAATTCCTAACATTCAACGACTTCTGGTCGAACATAACTTTGTAGCTAATCAGAATTTGCTCTATAAACGAACTAACTTCTATCTCATCTGTTTGAAAACCAATTCTTTTTTGTTCGTTGAGCGACCACATCAAAGAGTTGTCCAATAAAGTTTGGAAACTTTTAGCTCCCAAAAGTATTTTTTCTATATAATCTTTCCTCTTCTCTTCGCTTAACTTATCATAAAAATTGTTGAGCATTTCCGACATACCAATTATAGCCCCCAAAGGGTTTTTCAGGTCGTGGCTTATAATTGAAATTAATTTATCCTTCTCTTCATTAATCTCCTTTAGTTGCTGCGAACTTTTCTTTATTTTGCTCTCCTGCTTTTTTCTGTTAGTTATATCGGAAACAATAGCTACATATATTTCACCATAGAAATATGACCCCTTGATATTCAATATTTGAGATGTGTACCATCTCTTCTTTTTATTTATAATCAACGAATAATCAAAACTTTGTGGCTCATTGGTTTTCTTTAGTTTTTCAAAGTACTTATAAAAGACTTTAGAAAATTCTTCGGGAAGTACCTCTTCTACTTTTTTACCCACAAAGTCTTCATTTTGGGCATATTTTTCCACAAAATCTGAGTCCACAGCTTCAACAAACCTGCCCTCACCATCAATTATGAAAATCATATCTTGCAGTGAATGGACAATGCTTTTTAATTTTTCTTGTTCATATTTTGCATTCTCTTCTGCTCTTTTTTTGTCGGTAATATCTTTAAATATTCCAATTGTATCAACAAAATTTCCTTTTGAATCTAAATGTGGAGTTGCTGTAACTTGGATATAACACGGTTTTCCGTCTGGACGAATAATAGGCAACTCATACATACTCACATCTCCTTTTTTTCTGCCAAGGGTCTCTATTTTTATAAATTCGAAAGATTCGTCCGATAAAAATTCTTTCAAATTTCTCCCCTCTAAACTTTCGTTTTTAAGTCCGAAGATTGTCGATGCAACCTTATTGGCATAAACAAAGGTTTCATCAGAATCGACAATACCTATACCATCCGACTGCGACACCAAAAAACTACTAATATCTCTTTCAGTGGCAAAATTCTGCGACCATACTTTTTCGGCAGAGCGTGTTGATTTTAATTTTACAATTCTGTGATGGGGATATTCCTCAATTATATGCGAAGTTATATGATATAAAATGCTGTTGCCTAGCGAATCTTTCAACGATATATAGGTAGTTCTGGATTCATCATTAAAAAAAAGTTTTTCCAACTCATTTTTATGCACATCGCTAATCTTGGAAATTATAGTCTCAAAGCTACAATCTCCCGAATCTCCTAACTCTTCCGAATATCCCAACTCTTTAAGAATGCAATAATTCTTATACTCAACTTGCAAACTGTCTATATTTAGGACAATAACACAAGCCGGATAATTGCGAAACATTGTTTCTATATGTTGAATAAATGAGTGCATTCTTTTAGTCTATTTAATTTTTGACGAATAAAAAGGTCTTTTGTTTTGTATTTTAATGATTAATTTCATTTTAAAACACGAATATATTAAAAATAAAAGCATTATGATGCTAATACATCTAATTTTAACAAAATAAAGAACCTAATTAATCTAAAAATATTATTTTAAATTGTTTTTTCCCAGTGCAAATATATTATATTATCATATGCAAACTGTATAAACGAGCAAAACATATACGTATAAAATATATTTTAGCCTTTTTTAACACATCTAAAACAAATCTCGAACATAAACTACAATTTTTTAACGCACAATTATACATTTATACGCATAATTTAGTATCTTTGACAAAAAAAATGATGAAAAAATACCTTCCTCTGCTTTTATTTGTTTTTCTCCTTGCACAATCGTGCACCAAAGATTATAGTCATAAAACTGTGGAGGGCTACCGCCCTATTTATATGAATTATTCCGAAATAAAGAGTATAAAAAACTTGAATAATATTCCCATTGTAAATACAGGAAAAATTTATTTATACAACAATTTTGTTTTCATTAATGAGAAGGGCTACGGCGTTCATGTTATCGACAATTCAAACCCATTACACCCACAAAAAAGGGCTTTTATTATGATTCCCGGCAATAATGATATTGCCATAAAAGATGATATTTTATATGCTGACAATACCAGCGATTTGGTCTCAATTGACATTTCAAATATCGACTCGGTATTTGTAACCAAAAGAATACCAAATATTTACCCACTAGAATCGCAAAGATACCCCAATTTTGTTAGAGGATATTTTGAATGCGTTGATACCACTTTGGGCTATGTTATAAGTTGGGAAAAAGGTATGTTACAAGACCCAAAATGTTACAGATAATTCTAAAAATAAGTTATGAAAAATAGAGTACTACAATTTCTTCTGATTTTAATAATTCTTATGGCATCGTGCCATAAAGAAAATTTCAATAGTAGTCATAGAGGCACAGGGAAGTCTGGCTCCATGGCTCGGTTTATCATCGTTGGCGACCAGCTTTATGTAATTGACAATGCCTCACTAAAAGTTTTTGACATCAGCTCTGCAAACGACCCTGAATATGTCAAAGAAATTGGTGTTGGCACCGATATTGAAACAATATTCTCACACAGCAACTATCTATATATTGGCTCCGAAATGGGCATATATATTTATGATATTTCAGACCCACTTTCGCCACAATATCTATCCAAACTTTTGCATATTTTGAGCTGCGACCCCGTTGTTACCAACGACACTTTAGCCTTTGTTACACTTTTTGGTGGTGGCGACTGCCGTAACAACAATTCAAGCATTAGCCAATTAGACATTATTGATATTAAGAACAAAGAAAATCCTCAATTGCTAATTTCGCACCAATTGGACTCCCCCCTTGGCTTGGCTTTAGACGAAAATTATCTCTTCCTTTGTCAAGGAGAATATGGTTTTAGTGTCTTTGACTTTTCTGATATCGAAACTTTGAACTTAATTTATAAAAACGAAGATCATCACTGCTACGATGTTATTACCAATAATAAAAACTTGCTAATTATTGGCTCCGATGGACTTTATCAATATGATTATCAGCAAATTGACTCCATCTATTTTATATCAAAAATTAACATTGAAAGATAAATTGCCATGAAAAGATTATATTTCGTCCTCTTATTTCTACTTTTTTGCAATTTAACTAAATCGCAAAACCAAAACAACGATTTATTAATTGTGAAACTAAATGTTACTTCCCTGCTGGATTACACGCCCTCTTTACAAATGGCAATACAGTATAATTTATTCGACAATTTTCACCTTCAGCATGAACTTGGTTATATAACTCATTATATGTCACCATTTTGGAACAAAAATGACAATCTTCGTGGACCACGATTCAAAACTACTCTCAAATATTATGTTCCAACAGTTTCAAGGAATACCCCACTCTATTTTGGGTTGGATTTTTTGTACAGAAACATCTATTACAACACCGAAAAAACATATAGCAGATACGAAGGTTCATATTTTGAGAAGATAATCCGCGAACGCAACAAAACGGCTTTTGCTGGCTCTGTTATTTGTGGCTTTGAACCGGGGCTGTCCAACGAAAATTTACTTATAGATATATATTTCGGCATTGGCTTTCGCCACTTAACAATAACAGATGAAACCATGGATATGCACGGAATTGATGAAAGAAGATGGGGCATTTTTGAGCGTAGCGAGGGCATTTATAGACTTCCAAATTTTGCTTTTGGAGTTAGATTGGGATATAGAGTGAAAAGAAAGTAGGAAAGTAATATTTATATACTATTACCAAAATTCCTGTATCAAACAAAAATGCTAAATAAAAGATGAGAAAAACTACATTAATCATATTTTTATTTCTAGTTATTGCCACTTCCAAGGGCCAAAATTATATTTTGCATTGGCAATATTGCAAGCAAGATGATGAAATAAGTTTTGATAAAACTGAAAATAAAATAATGTTTTTTGGAGATAAGTTAAATGGTAAAATCAAAATCATAACCCAAAACATATATAACGAAAGACATACCGACAGTACAGATATGATATACGAATTTAACCAAAACGGATTAATAATAAAAAGAAATATTCTAAATCAATCTGTTACTTATGACTACGATACAAAAAACAGATTATTAAAGAAAAAATTCGCTTTCTTAGATTGCGGTAGTGAATATGGTAATATGCAATATTTCTACAATAATGAAGGCAATTTAAGCAAAACAATGAATGTTTCGATAAATAATGATAACAGTAAAAATAGTGATACAACGCACTATTTCTACAATAAGAGTAACAAACTTATTGAGGAAAAAGGTAATTTACAAAGCATAAAGTGGATATACGACCAAAATGACAATTGCATAAATTGTGAACTTTACGAACGAAATCAATTGACAAAAAAGATTGAAAACAAATTTAATAACAATAGAATCATAGAAACTTTTATTTGGCAACTATTTGAAGATGAAGAGCATTACTATAAATATAAATATATTTACAACGATGATAAGAGTTTAAAATCAATAATCAAAAACTCATCTTACACTTCAGATTTTCAGAATAGCAAATCTTCCACAATATTCTTCGAACATACCTACGACAACAAAAAAAGATTAACAAAACTTAAAGAAACTGACGAAGAGAATCATAGTATAACTACTTTCAGCAATTATGATAAAAACGATAATTGGACAAAAAAGCATATTTACGGCAATGGAGAAGACTATATAATTGAACGTAGATTTATTTATTTTGAAGATTAATTTTATTGATTAAAAAAACACAAAACCTCTCCTATTTCTCATAATTTTTGAAAAATCATAAACGATAATAAATATCCCAAGGAAGATTTCATTGTTTTCTTTCACTCATTTCTGTTTATCAAACAAAAATGCTCAATATCTGTTTGATAGATAAAACAATTAAACTGATATTGAAATGAGTACATATAAAATTACCGTTCCTGCCATGGGCGAAGGAATTATTGAAGTTACATTAATTAGATGGTTGAAAAATATTGGCGACATTGTGGAGATAGATGATCCCATAGCCGAAGTTGCCACCGACAAAGTAGATTCGGAGATACCATCACCTGTTAAAGGCATTATAAAAGAGTTGAAATTTGAGGAGGGCGATATTGCTCCTGTGGGCGAAATCATGGCTATTTTGGAGGTTGAAGGCGAAGGAAATGATGAAGTGGAAATTAAAGAGATTGAAACCGAAATCAAAGAATTAGAGCCAAACATTACTGAAGAAACCCCGGAAATAGACTCCGACAACGACCCCAGCACAAAGGGTTTTAAATACTTTTCGCCTTTGGTCAGAAATATTGCCAAAGTTGAAAATATCAGCGTTCAAGAGTTGGACAAAATTGCAGGAAGCGGAAAAGATGGCAGACTTACAAAAGAAGATTTAGACAAATATCTGCTTGAGCGTTCCAAAGTCAAAGATGAAAAAGCCAGTGCTGCTCCTATTCAAAAAACAGAGACTACTTCGGCAGCACCAGTAACAAAAATGAGTGGCGACCGCGTGGAGGAGATGTCCAGAATGCGAAAACTCATCGCCGACCACATGGTGCAGTCTGTGCACACATCGCCACACGTAACTTCGTTTATAGAGGTAAATATGTCGGCAGTGGTAAAATGGAGAGATAAAAATAAAGCTGAATTTTTGAGCAAAGATAATGAAAAACTAACTTATACGCACATCATAACAGAGGTTGTGTCGAAGGCACTGCAAGAGTTCCCAGGAATAAACACCTCCGTTGATGGCAACTCAATTGTTTACAGAAAAAATATAAATATTGGTTTGGCTACAGTTCTACCCGATGGAAATTTGATTGTTCCAGTGATAAAAAACGTTGATGAGAAGAGCCTTTCTGGCATAGTACGCAGCGTCAACGACACTGTAAATCGTGCTAGAAACAACGCCTTAAAACCAGATGAAATTCAAGGTGGCACATTTACCATTACAAATCTTGGCGGCTTCGATACCATTATTGGAACACCTATCATAAACCAGCCACAGGCAGCAATTTTAGCCGTTGGAACCATCCGTAAACAAGTGGTAGTTGTGGAAGGTGAACAAGGCGACTCCATTGGCATTGCCCCAATGATGTATATGGCACTAACCTACGACCACAGAATTGTTGATGGTGCCATGGGTGGACTTTTTATTAAGAGAATAAAAGAGCTTTTGGAGAATTATAAATAATTGAGTTTTTAAATCTCTACTGATTAACGGCTATTTTATTTAAGTAAGATTTTCCACTAAATATCTTATAAAATGTAGTATATTTGAAAAGTGAAACAGGTGATTATTTAAGATAAACAATTGTAATAGAATGGATTTATTAAGTTTGCTCAAAGAGGAAAAAACTGCTAAGCGGAAAGGCGGTTTATACCATAAAACACAGGTGAATATGGCTTATAACTCCAACAGAATTGAAGGTAGCAAGCTCACCGAAGAGCAGACCAGATATATTTTCGAAACCCGCACCATTGGCTTCAAAGAGCAAGAAGCTGTGCCAGTGGATGATATTATTGAAACCTCAAACCACTTTGTTGCTTTCGACCATTTGTTGGATAATATCCACAAGCCTCTTTCAAATAATATTATTAAAAAATTTCACTCAATACTAAAGATTGGCACCTCAGACTCCACCAAAGAGTGGTTTAATATTGGCGAATGGAAAAAACTGCCCAACGAAGTTGGCGAAGAAAGGACAGTTTTACCTCAAGACGTGGAAACTGAAATGAACATCTTGAATAAATGGTACAATTCCATTGAAAACATTACATTTGAAAATATTGTAGAGTATCATTTTCGCTTTGAAAAAATTCACCCTTTTCAAGATGGTAATGGTCGTGTGGGACGATTGATTATGTTCCGAGAATGCTTAAGAAATGGCATAATCCCTTTTATAATTGACGACAATCACAAGCAATTTTATTATCGTGGTTTAAGAGAATTTGAAAATATCCGTGGCTACTTAATGGATACCTGCCTGTCGGCACAAGACACTTATAAAGAGTGGATTAATTATTTCTACGGAGATATTGGAAAACAATTATACCAATTGTAATAATAAAATGGTCAAAACTATTTTATTATTTTACAATAGTAAATGCCGATGGTTTAAATATGCAGTTCAATCGGTATAGAACCTAAAATTCAGACCAATACTTTCAACTGTTCGTTACAAACAGATATTTTAACATCGCCGCTACCCAGCAACTCCCCCTCCACTTCTGTGTAAATAATATCTTTAGATTTTACGCTTAGCTCTTTAGTTTTATAGGTGGAAATTTTTCTATGTTTCACATGTTTTCCACTAAAAAGATTGGGAATTTGACTAATAATTTCAGCCTTTGTAATATCATTAATCACAACCAAATCTATCAGTCCATCATTGAAATTTGCCATGGGTACCTGCATCATTCCGTTTCCATTATACTTACAAATTCCAGCTGCAATGGAATACATATTTGTCTTAATATTCTCATTATCAATCTCAATTTCAACTTCGGAAGCTCTGTGTTTGGAGAGAATGGACAAAAGTGTTTTTATATAAACCAATCCATTACCAAATTTTAGTCTTTTAGTTTCGAAAACTTTTTTTATAATGGCAGCATCAAATCCCATTCCTGCAATATTTATAAAATAACGCTGATCAAACTTATTTTCCAAGCTCTGAACAAGTCCCACATCATGATTTACAATTGTTCCATTTTGAAATATTTTCAGGATAGCATCTTTTTTACGGCTTATTTTATGAGTTTTCGCCCAATCATTTCCAGTTCCCATGGGAATATGAGCTAAAATAATCTCACTTTTATCAATATTGGAAATCATTATTCCATTCACAAGCTCATTCAGGGTTCCATCGCCACCAAGGGCAATTATATTTTTAGCTCCATTTTCAATAATTTCCTTTGTTAGGTCAATAGCGTCCTTAGGTTTTTGAGTATAATATTCTTTAAAATTACAATCTTGCTCTTCCATGTCATTAAGCACTTTTTTCCAAAGTTTCATACGCTTTTTGCCCAATGCCAAAGGATTTATAATTACATGCCAAGTTTTCATCATCGTTTAAAGTCAGTGTAAGTCGTAGGACATTTTAATTATATAAAAAGTATTTTGAACTCCTCTTGTTCTTTTCTTATTATTTCTAATTCGCTGATAGCCTGTGGCTAAAAAATAGTTATCGTACCAATGTATTAATTCAGATTTTTCATTTCCGATAACAAAATCTGAAGATGAGATAGTTTCAACTTTCAGATATTCAGGAGCTTGTAAAATTTTATTTCCATCTATTATGGTACTCACTATATCGCCATTTTGATTATACCCCATAATTATATCAGTGGAGTCTTTAAAAAAAGATGTACGAGCCTTTAAATTATAAGTGAGAATACTATTGAGTGCAAAATTGTTATCCCAAATTAGTTTTCCAGATAAATCAAAACCGCAAATTAGAGCATTTGTGTATCTATAACCATCGAAAACAGTTCTGTTGGTGGGAAATGGTCTGCCATAATAGTCGTATGAAAAATTCTCTTCGGTGCGATATTCGGCATAGTATGCCTCATTTAATAAAATCACGGTTGAATCAAACATCTTAATATCCTGCGAAATTAATCTCAAATTTAGTGAATAGGAGTCTTTTGAATCGTCTCCAACTTTCTTCTTAATTCTACTTACATTCTTATCTGTCATATATCTGTAAATATTTTCCATATTTACATAGTTATAGAAATTAAGTTTCTCAACTATATCATTGACAATTAGGACACTATAAACCCCACTATTGATTTCGTCATAAGAGGAAAGATTTATTGCTGTAATTGACTTTTCTGAAGAATTTATATAATTTCCCAAAATTAACAATGAATCTTCGCCCACACTATGCGACTGAACATTGTTTATGAAATATGTGGAGGGAATATCAATTTTAAGGCTTGATTTCACTTCGCCCAAAGAATCTAAATCGATTTTGTAAATATTATTATTCCTTTTAGAAGTAGAAACTACTCCAAGCAAATAAGGATTCTTATTATTCATTTTAATCTCTCTGCTTGAAAAGTCTTCACCACTAAGAACATTCACAGCTTTGTGCTGTTTTGAACTTAAATTATAGTAGTAGAAAAACTCCTTATCTTTTTGAACTAAAGAGTAATAGAGGAAGTTATCCCTTGCTAATACTGACTTAGGAAATTTAGACTCAGAATGTGGAATATCAATTACTTCTATATTTATATTTTTGAGATTAACCAATACAATTTGGTTGCTTACTTTAGGTTTTTTCTTACCTTGATAATTAAAGAAAACGGCAATATAGTTTTCATCAACAAATTGGGTAATTGGTTCCAGCAATCTGATGGTAGTGGCATTTTTTTTCCACTTATTTATGAAAAGCGTATCGAAATGTGCGAAGGTCCATTTTGCTGTTTGCGAGCTGGACAATTCCGATTCGTAATAGAGTATAAATCCCTCTTTTCCCAAGTTTATAATTTCGTATGGATATGTATCGGCAGAGGCTAAAAACTCCATTCTAAATGGCGAATCGAAGTTTTGTGAAATTATTTTAGAGGGAAAAAAAATTAGAAGCAAAAAACTTATCAATAAAATTTTCGCTTTGAATATGCTTGATATACTCTTGGTTTTCTTCATCTCTTTGCAAAAATAGCTCAAAAAATGATACTAAAGAATTAATTACGAATTGTATCTGCAAAATATCCCAAATATTTTGCAAATATATAATCGTTTTACAAATGTCTGAAAAGCATATAATCAGAGCCGAGCAAATATTGGCATTTTTTTTATATTAGTTTTTTACAAACTTCAAAACAATATTTTCAATCCTTAAATAATAAACTCCATTTTTCAAAGCACTAACATCCAATATATTATCATGTAAAGTGTAGTTTTCCACTTTCTGACCTATGATATTAAAAATTTCTATTTCTCTATTATTTAAAGATGAAATTGTAATTTTATTATTTGCAGGATTGGGGTAAATATGGGGTGTTTTGTCTAATTTTTGATCATTATAAATGCTTGATTCCTCATCAAAATTTGCCACAATTGTAAGATTATGATTGGGCATAAGAAAGCTATATGTGGGATTGGAGGAGAGAGTATTTTCACCTTCGGACCAATGCGAGAAAACAAAACCATCATTTGCAGTGGCAGTAAGCGTAACTTCCTCATTTTCAAAATATGAGCCTGAGCCATGCACCTCGCCACCGTGTGTGGGATTTGCTAAAACTGTTAAGGAATATGCGGTGAAATCTGTTATGAAAATGGGGAAAATTTTGGAATGATTACCAATGCTGACCCTAAGTGTATCTTTGCCAACATCTTGCAAAATAGCATCTTCGCCATCAACAAGAACTTTTTCCTCTTGAACATCCCAAGAGACGTTATTTTCAAGTCCTACGGTGAAATTTGCCGAGACAGAATCAACTGTATTGTAGTTTTGCTGATCGGTGAATTTCAGATAGATTGGCGTAGCTGCAAGTAGAGAAATACTATCATTTTCCAGCCCCAAAGGAATTGGATAGCGACCTTCGGCATAGCTCCAACCATCGCCAAGCACCGATTGCAGAGCAAAGCCTGTCATTTCAGTAGTGAGCAAACCCTCTGCCTTGCCCTCCACATCGCCAATGATAGTGGGTGTTTGAGTTACAATTTGTTTATCATAGAAATTATTTTCAAAAAATAAATTTGGATAATTTTCAAACTGTGTGAGAGTATCGCCCAAAATAGAGTACATCGAGGTTTTTGAAAGAGAGATATTGTTTTTAATTGTTATTGACATATTAAGATTATTCTTTCTTATTTCACCCACAATACCCCCTACTTTATCGTCTCCATAAGCATAATTTGTATTTAAGCAATTCTTAACTACAACCTGATTAGTATCAACACCCAAATTAGCTGCTTTACAAATCCCAACAATTGAGCCAGTAACCAACGACCCATTTAAAACTCCTGTATTGAGGCAGTTGCGTACAGTGTTATAGTTAAACGTAGCAAAGGCACCTGTAGCTGAAGTTTTTCTGGCATCAAAGTTGCCAGTATTTATACAATTTTGAATATGTCCTCTATTTTCAAGAACACCTGATACAGCTGTAGTATTAGGAACACCCACAAAATCAATATTCCCATTATTTATGCACCCATGAATTGTACCAAAATTTGCGTAATAGTAAATAGAACAAAAAACACTTAGGTTAGAATTAGCATAAATAACTATATTGCCATTATTTACACAATTAATCATATATCCCCTATTTGATGTACCTGAGGTAAAAACACCAATAAGTAAAGTATTACTATAATCAAATAAATGATCGAATATTAAGTCTGAATTATTTATACAATTTTCCATCACACCTGCATTACCGATAGTAAATACACTTACATTATTACCACTATTAGGTTGTACGCGAATAAAAGGTTTGATTTCAAGATTAGAGATAACATTAAGAAGCCTACCACTGTGTTTTACAATGCCTATAATAGATCGGAAGTTTTCAACTTTACCTTCAACAGTTAATGAATCAATAGTTCCATAGATATTTCTAAACAGCATGTTGTTTGAAGGTATTGTGTCATTAAAACCCAAAGTAATATAATGTCCTTTACCGTGAAAATATCCATAAAACTCATCTCCTAATTTTGTATATAGTGTATCATCAATATTGTTCATCAATTCAAAATGAATATCACTGTATGAGTTAAAGTTAAGCTCATTGGTATTTATCAAGTTTAAATCTTCAACACTATATATTTTAAAAGGATTTTCTTCTGTACCAGCACCTTCCCATTGAGCAAAAAGGCTTAGTGATGAAAAAACAAGTAAAAGGGTAATTGTGGATATTATGTTTTTCATGTGATTGAATATGTTTAAAAGATCACTAATGTTATATTGATATTATGCATTTGCTAAAACAAAATAGAAATTACCATTTATTGTGAAAAATGAAGCATTAGTATATTGTCCAGCCCAACTATAAGGCAAACTATGGCAAGAAGAGAAATCTGTATGACCTATCCATTGCCCTTCAGTCTGTCCCATATATTCAGCTTTTGCTATAAAGTAAGACCAATTTAATGAAAACATTCCAAGATAAAAGTCTGCAACACTCAATGACACATAAGATGGTGGCGTACCAGGCATTGTAAACATTGTAGTTAGTGAAGGGTAATAAGCAGCTAATTCAGTAAAATTGCTAAAATTTATGCTACTAAGAGGTGGCACTATACAATAATCTCCTACAGATGAAGTATCGTCAGCACGTATTTCAAGTGCACAATTGCTTATGTTTTGGGCTATCAAGCTGAAACCCAAATCATAACCATTACCCACGCCACTACCTGTACCATTGTATATTGTTAAATTATTAGCACCAAATATATTCACAATGAATATAAAAACGAAAAACAACAATAATGATTTTTTCATGTCTCTATTTTTTTAATTTATAAAAATAATTTAATTTACTTAATTGAGTTTAGTTTAGAGCTACAAATATCAAAAGCCTTAATTAGTATTTCAGCAATATCGCCACCTGTTTCTTTCTCAAGCTGTTCTTCTGTTATACCCATAGAATAAATCAATTCTAATGCTGGCTTATATAATATTTGTTTTCTTTCGTCAGATAGCTCCATGCCATGTTGGTCAATATATTCCTGTGTAGGAAAATACTTTGGTTGATTCATCTCTTCAACTGCTTTCATGAAATTAATGAGAGCTAAATCATTTTTCACAATTTCAATTTTATTGTTCATTTTTGAAACAACTATTTCATCATCTTTCTTTTCACAAGACAACAAAATAAAAAACATTGTTAGGTAATAGCGTGATTAATTCTT
>LSQX01329506.1_pt2 | contig 35825 bp, 34 predicted proteins | sample 654561 | NCBI WGS metagenome assembly LSQX01 (sample SAMN04489861, study PRJNA283612) | anaerobic digester metagenome | isolation source: 4 biogas reactors fed with cattle manure at either 37C or 55C with and... | place: Denmark: Kongens Lyngby | collected 2014 | reverse complement strand
GTCCCCTCATAAATCTGGGTCACCTTCACATCCCGCATCATTTTCTCCACCGGGTAGTCCCGCATGTAGCCGTAGCCTCCCATTATCTGCACCGCCTCCACCGCAGCCTCCATAGCCACATCCGAGGCGAAGGTCTTGGCCATGGCCGCGGCCATGGAGATGTCCTTTTGACCGGCATCGATCATCCGGGCAACAGCATAGACTAGCGCCCTGGCCGCCTCAAGGCGGGTGGCCATATCCGCCAGTTTATGCTGGATGGCCTGGAAGGACGCGATCGGCTGGCCGAACTGGCGCCGCTCCCGGGCAAACTGAAGAGCCGCTTCCAAAGCTCCAGTGCCGATGCCCACCGCCTGGGCGCCTATGCCAGGCCTTGTCCGGTCTAGGGTGGCCATGGCTGCCAAGAAGCCCTGTCCGGGCCTGCCCAGTAAGTTCTCCCGAGGGACAGGGCAGTCTTGGAAAATGACTTCGGTGGTGGCTGAGGAGCGGATGCCCATCTTTCGCTCCTTCGGTCCGAAGCTCAACCCCGGCGCGTCCTTCTCCACAATGAACGCGCTGGCTCCCCTAATCCCCTTGCTCGGGTCAGTAAGAGCGATCACTGTGTAGAGATCGGCCTCGCCCCCATTGGTGATCCACTGTTTGACGCCGTTTAATATGTAAACATCGCCCTCAAGGCGAGCGGTGGTCCGCAGGCCCCCCGCATCGCTCCCAGCCTCCGCTTCCGTCAGGGCAAAAGCCGCGAGCGCCTCCCCGGAAGCAACGAGGGGCAAGTATTTCTTCTTTTGCTCCTCATTGCCGAAGAGCAAGATGGGTACAGAGCCAAGGGCGCTTGCCGCGTAGCTGACAGCTACGCCGCCGCATGCCTTGCTCAGCTCCTCCACCACCAGGCACTGTTCAAAGATTCCGCCCCCCAAGCCCCCGTATTCCTCCGGTATCCACACCCCGAAAAGATCCGACTGGGCAAGGACCTTTAGGATTTCGCGGGGAAATTCCTCCCGCTCGTCCAACTCCGCCGCTGCGGGGCGGACTTTTTCCCTGGCGATCTGGGCCGCCAGCTCTTTGATCATTTGCTGTTCTTCACTGAGAAAGTAGTCCATACCCTTTTCCCTCCCCACATCACCTAAGAATTGGCCCCCAGGCCAACGGCCAGCCCTCGCCAGGGTTGCCGGAAGCAAAAGACCTTCCAGGCGCCTGCCCTCCATAGTCTGCCCCCCAGGAGGTAATTTTTGCATCTGCGAGGACTCCGCTGCCATCTCCCAGGTCCCAGCGGAAAGCACCCAGGGGCATCATTCATTGCCTCTAGCAAGATAGGCTTTGCCAGGTCCGTCGGGCCCCCAAACCTGACAAAGGCCAGGACGAACACCAGGACGCTGCCCTGGACAAAGGAGCGGTGGAACCACTGCCTAAGTGGCTGCCTGCAAGGACCCATCAGCAAGCAAAGGTTGATGAGGACTATCAACTCCACCACCGACAAAAAACCGCTGGTCCAGGCAAAAAAGGCCCGGCCCCAGGAGCCGCTGGCGTGTAGTGGTCAGCAAGGTAGTCACCATGGCGCGGGCAACGGCACAGGGTATTCCGCCGGGCTGAAAAGGCCCCCAATCCACCCCGCGGGGATGGGGCGCTTGCCTTCCTGGCCGACTCCATCTCTCTTTTTTTCCACGTTGATGACCTGCGGGTGCGCTTTTCCACGTATTCGACCTGGAAGGAAGGAAGTCCTTGCTAGACACAAAAAGGGGAGGACGCCGCAGCTTCCTCCCCTGTTATGCAGGTGTACTCTTACGCCACTCCGATGAGCTTCTTGGCCACGTCGACTGCGGTGCTGGCGTCGGGAGCGTAGCCGTCCGCGCCAATCTCGTCGGCGTAGTTCTGGGTGACGGGGGCGCCGCCGATCATGACCTTCACCTTATCCTTGAATTCGGAAGCCTTGATGGCCTCAAGGGTATCCTTCATCGCCACCATGGTGGTGGTCAACAGAGCAGACAGCCCCACGATGCTGGGCTTGTGCTCCCTGATGGCCTCAACGAACTTCTCCGGAGGCACATCGACGCCCAGGTCGACGACCCGGAAGCCGGCGCCTTCCATCATCATGGCCACGAGGTTCTTGCCGATGTCATGCAGGTCGCCCTTCACGGTGCCGATGAGGAAAACCTCGGCCGACTCCGTCTCGCTCTCCGTGAGCAGGGGCTTGAGCACTCCCAAACCAGCATGCATGGCTCTGGCTGCGATCAATACCTCGGGAACGTAGATCTCGTTCTTCTTGAAGCGCTCGGCAATGACAGCCATGCCGCCGATGAGCCCTTCCTGAATGATTACGCCAGGAGCAATACCTTCTGCCACTGCTTGTTCCGTCAGTTCCTTAACCGTCTTGGCATCGCCCTTGATCAAAGCCTGACTAATCTTGGTGAAATCTGCCATGTACAACTGAACCTCCTCTGTGTTTGTGATGTTACACGTCCAGCTTGCCCTCTCTTTGTGCAGTGATATATTCCGCACAAAATTCATCTTGGCCTAACACGGCACGGGCAGCGTACACGTGGGCCATAATTACCTTGTCCAACGGATCCATGATGGCGCTGTCCATCCCCGCGGCCATGGCCATCGCCATGAAGGTCCGATTGAGAAGCCGCCGCTGGGGAAGCCCAAAGGAAATGTTGCTCAGTCCGCAGGTGATATGAACCGTCGGGTACTTTGCTTTGATGGCCCTGACTGTGTCCAGAAACATGATCCCGTAATGAGGGCCAGTGCCTACCGAACGGACCAAGGGGTCCAGGTAGATCCGGTCGGGATCGATGCCTTCTTCACCCAGGCTGTCAACCAGCCGGCTGGCATACTCTAAACCCTGCTCCACAGTCTCCGGCATCCCCTTATCATCCATGCACAGGGCCACCACGGAGCAATCGGTTTCTTTCAGAAGGGGCAGGATGGCTTCGTAGCGCTCCTTCTCCAGACTGATGGAGTTGATCATCGCCGTTCCCTTATGGGCCCCCAAAGCCCGCTCCAAGGCCGCCGGATCGGGGCTGTCGAGGCAAAGGGGAACATCCACCACTTCTTGGACCAGCTTAACCAGCCATTCCAAGGTCTCCGGCTCTTTGCCGATCATAGTCCCGCAGTTGACATCTAAGTAATGGGCGCCTGCTTCCACCTGATCCTTTGCCACTTGCTGCAAGTATGCAACATCGCCGGCCTCTACTGCTTCACCGATTTTCTTGCGGCTAGTGTTGATTAATTCGCCAATGATTACCATAGTAACCTCCTCCGGGGCCGGGCCGCCCCCGAAATCGGGGAAAACCGCACCCCAGGCTTAATTCTCCATTACGGCATATCTTTGACGCTTCTCTCCTTATCCCTCGGTACGTTCTTGCTAATTCCGGTATAATATTGCTCTAAGCCGGTTGTATTTTGTCCAAATGTCCACCGGGGCGGGGAAAGAGCATGGCGTCGGCAAACTCCATCTGAAAATCAAGACGCCCTGAAAGCTCAACATACCGGGTCGCAGCCGCCGCGCGAAGGGCCCGGTCCCTCACCTCCTGGGACAACAGGGCCATCCTGGCCCCCATCCGGGCGGCATTCCCCACCGAGATTATCTTGTCCTTTTCGGCGATGGGCAATAAGCCGATGGCGATGGCGCTTTCCTTCCGGACGTAGTTGCCGAAAGCGCCGGCGAGGATCACCTGATTAAGATCCTGGGGAGTGAGCCCTGCCTCATTCATCAGGATCTTAATGCCGGCGTAGATAGCCCCCTTGGCCAGCTGGAGCTCCCGTACGTCCCCTTGGGTGAGGACCACCGGGTTGTCTTCATCTTCCGTTAGGATGAACTGCACGCCCCGCTCCCCTGGGACGACCCGCCGTCGCAAATCGGCTGGTACTTCATCGGGCAGCTCGTCGGGGGGCAGCATCCTGCCGGTTTCATCGATGATTCCCGCCTCTAGGAGTACGGCTATGAGGTCGATGAGCCCCGACCCGCATATTCCCTTCGCCGGCTCCCCATCAATGACCTGCAGTGTGAGCTGGCCATCGATCAGGTCCACCCCTTCGACGGCGCCTGCCGTTCCCCCCATGCCGCAGGTGATCTGGGCTCCTTCAAAGGCCGGCCCCGCGGCCGTGGAGCAGGCCCAAAGCTGCCCATCCCGGGCCACCACTATCTCCCCGTTGGTGCCGATGTCAACGGCCACAACGGGCTCTTTGATTTGGTCCAGTCCCGCCGCCATGATGACCGCGACCGTATCGGCCCCGACAAACCCAGCGATATTCGGCAGGACGAGCACCTTGGCCTGAGGGTTCAATTTCAGGCCCAGCTCGCCCGCGTCCACTATCAAGGGCGACTGGAAAACGGGCACATAGGGCGACGTTCCCAGGGAGCTTGGGTCGATAGCCAGGAGCAGATGCTGCATACAGGTATTGCCGACCACCGACAGACCATACACTGACTCGGCCTTCACGCCCGCTTGTTGCAGCAGGTCCGCGATGATGGCGTTTAAGGTCTCAATGACCTTCTTTTGCATCTCCTGGATGCCCTTCGGCACCGTCTGGGCAAACTGGATGCGGGCGATGACATCGGCCCCATGGACGGCCTGGCCGTTGCGTGCAGCGGAAACGGCGAGCTCCCGGCCCGTGTTGAGATCCAGCAGGCCGCCGACCACGGTGGTGGTCCCAATATCGAAAGCCATCCCGTACAACTCCCCGCTGGCGTCCCCTGGCTCCACGCCTAGAACCTGGTCCTTGTAAGAGGTCACCGTCACCTGTCCCCCGCCCTGGCGGAAGGCCGCGGCCAGCTGCCGCAAGATCCCAAGGGACGGCTGGGACATCTCCACTTTCGCCCTGAGCCGCTCGTAATCGCCGCGCACATCTTCGAGGCTGGCCGGATCGAGGAGAACTACGTTTTTTGTGAAACCAGAATCCACCGTCACGGTCGAGGCGGTGCCAGTCGTGAGGATCTTCGCCGGTCCGGTCGCAACTCTGGGCAAGACTACCTTCAGGTCCCCTTGAATCCGGGCTTGACAGGCCAAGCGGATTCCCCGGGCCCGCTCTCCCGGCGTCAAGACCCGCTGTTCCACTGGCGACGGCGGCCCTAGGGAGCCTTCAACCTGCACCCGGCAGTGGCCGCAGCGTCCTCTGCCCGCACAAGTGGCCTGGATCTCCAGCCCACTGGCCCTGGCAGCCTCAAGGATGGTGACGCCGGAAGCAGACCGGGTCTCCACGACCCGGCCTTCGGGCAAGACGAAGCTGACTCGACAATGGTTCAATCCTACCCCTCCTAATTAGCGATTAGCCAAGGAGCGGGCTGCCTCCACCGTGTTTTTCATGAGCATGGCGATCGTCATCGGGCCAACTCCTCCAGGCACCGGTGTAATGTAGCCAGCCTTTTCTTTGGCGGTGTCAAACTCTACATCCCCGACCAATCCCTTTTCTACCCGGTTGATGCCCACATCGATTACGACCGCGCCCGGCTTGACCCAGTCGCCTGTGACCATCTCCGGTCGGCCTACAGCCGCCACCAGCACATCAGCCCGCCGACATACCTCGTCGAGCCTCGCGGTCCGGGAATGGCAGATTGTCACCGTCGCATGGCGGGCGAGGAGCAGGAAGGCGACGGGCTTGCCGACGATGTTGCTCCTGCCGACAACAACCGCTTCTTTACCCTTGAGCTCGATCCCCGTCCGGTCGATGAGTTCGATGATCCCCGCCGGGGTGCAGGGCTTTAAGCAGGGCTGACCGGTAGCCAGCCGCCCAACGTTGACGGGATGGAAGCCATCCACATCTTTGTCAGGGCTGATTGCCTCCAGCACCTGGCGTTCATCCAGGTGGTCCGGCAAGGGCAGCTGGACCAGGATGCCGTGGATCTGGGGGTCCTGGTTGAGCTCCCCGATCAGGTTCAACAGTTCTTCCTGGGTAGTCTCCTTGGGCAGAGCGTATTCCCGGGAGTAGATGCCGATCTCCGCGCAAGCCTTTTTCTTGTTGTTCACGTAAACCCGCGATGCGGGATCGTCCCCTACTAAGATTACGGCCAAACCAGGATGGAGTCCCTCTTTTTTCAGCTCCTCAATCTCTTTGGCCAACTCAGCCCTGATCTCGGCCGCGATTTTCTTCCCATCGATAATCTGTGCCATCGTGCAATCATCCCCCTCCTAGAATTCTAAACGCGCGCCTTTTGCTGCAGATAGGCGCTGATGCCCCGGGCGGCCTTCTTGCCGTCCCCCATGGCTTCAATGACCGTCGTGCCGCCGCTGATGATGTCGCCGCCGGCGAAGATTCCGGGAATGCTGGTCTGCATCGTTTCCGGATCCACTACCACAGTGCCCCATTTGGTCATCTCCAACCCCGGCAGATTCTTAGTCAGAATGGGGTTGGGGCTTTGGCCGACGGCAATGATGACTGAATCGCATTCCAGCACGAACTCCGATCCAGGAACGGGCACCGGCCGCCGTCTGCCGCTCTGATCAGGTTCGCCCAGCTCCATCCTAATGCATTCCATCGCCTTGACCCATCCATCTTCGCCGATGATCCTGATCGGATTGGTAAGAAGCCTAAACTCAATGCCTTCTTCCTCGGCGTGATGGATCTCAGCAAGCCTCGCCGGCATTTCCTGCCGCGACCGGCGGTAGACAATGGTGACTTCGGAACCGAGCCGCAAGGCGTTGCGAGCGGCATCCATGGCGGTGTTTCCCGCCCCGACGACAATCACCTTCTTCCCCAGCTTGACGGGAGTGTCATACTCGGGAAACTCATAGGCTTTCATCAGGTTGACCCTGGTCAGGAACTCATTGGCGGAGAAGACCCCGTTAAGGTTTTCCCCAGGGATGTTCAAGAAATGGGGCAGTCCCGCTCCAGCCCCGATGAAGATGGCATCATAGCCTTCATCGAAGAGCTGATCGACGGTGATGGTCCGCCCAACGACAACGTTGGTCAAGAGCTTCACCCCAAGGCTTTGCACATACTCGATTTCGTGACGGACAATATCCTTGGGCAGCCGAAACTCGGGGATCCCATAGCTCAGCACGCCCCCTGGCACGTGGAGGGCTTCGAAGACAGTCACCTCATAGCCCATCCGGGCCAGCTCCGCGGCGACGGTCAACCCCGCGGGTCCTGAGCCAACCACCGCAACCTTCCCTTCCTGCTTTCCTGCTTCCGGCAGCTTCTGTTCGGCGGCATTGAGGCGCTCCCAGTCCGCGGCAAAACGCTCTAGCGCACCGATAGCGATGGGCTCTCCCCGCTTGCCCAATGTGCAGACCCCTTCGCACTGATTCTCCTGGGGACAAACCCGGCCGCAAATGGCAGGCAAGCTGTTTTTCTCTTTGATCTTGGCCGCGGCTTCCCCAAACTTTTCCTCCGCGATCAGTTTAAGAAAGGAGGGAATGTCAATTTCCACCGGACACCCGGCTACACAGGGCTGCTTGGGACAGTGAATGCAGCGGCTCGCTTCCTCCACCGCCTCTTCCGGGCTGTAGCCAAGGGCCACCTCCTGAAAATTGCGTCTTCGCTCGGCAGGATCCTGGCTCGGCATGTCAATGCGCTTTCTTATCCGTGACACCGTCCGCCGCACCCCCTCTTCTCCTCATACATCGAATAGGACAAGCGCTCCTTGTCCACATACTGGCAGTTGCGCGCCGCAAGCTCATCGAAGTCCACCAGGTGGCCGTCGAACTCGGGCCCATCGGTGCAGCAGAACTTAGTCTCTCCGCCCACCGTCACGCGACAGGCGCCGCACATGCCCGTACCATCCACCATTACCGGATTGAGGCTGACCACTGTCTTGATCCCGTATTTCTTCGTCAGTTCGCAGGTGGCTCTCATCATGGGGATGGGTCCGATGGCGACGACCAGGTCGATGGTCGTCCCCTCGTCGATGAGCTGCTGCAACAGATCCGTTACAAAACCATGGTGCCCAAAGCTGCCATCATCGGTAGCATAGATGATTCGGTCGCTGACCTGGGCCAGCTCATCGGTGAAGAACAACAGGGACTTGTTGCGCGCTCCCATCAGGGTAATCACCTTGTTGCCCGCCTCTTTGAAGGCCTTGGCTTCCGGATAGATGATGGCCGTGCCGACGCCGCCGGCCACACAGACCACCGTCCCCAACTTTTCAATGTGGGCGGGGGTGCCCAAAGGTCCCGCCACATCGGCCAGGGCATCACCTATCTCTTTGCTGCGCAGATGGGCCGTCGTCTTGCCCACCTCTTGCACGACGATGGTGACCTTGCCCCCTTCGGTCGATGCGATGGTCAACGGAATTCGCTCTCCCTGCTCATCGACCCTAAGAATGACGAATTGTCCTGGACGCGCATTCGCTGCGACAAGGGGCGCATCCAGGACAAACAAGGTGATTTTGTCTGCCAGCTCACGTTTGTCAACGATTCGATACACACCCATCCCTCCTCGAGCCTAAATAGCACTAGGCCAACCGGCATCCGAGACCTGCTCCAACCTTCAGCAAACGACCCAGCCGCTCGCCCGTCATCTCAAGAAAATACACTGCCCTAGCCATGGCCGTATCCAGCGAAGTCGGCCCCTCTAGGATCCCCATGACCACATCAACTCCGTAGTCATAGACCGCCTCTGCACCTGAGCCTATCGTGCCGGCCACAGCCACCACGGGTTTATTGTACTGCTTTGCCACCCGCGCAACTCCAACGGGAGTCTTGCCGTAGATGGTTTGCCCGTCCACTGACCCTTCGCCGGTGACGACCAGGTCCGCATACCTCATCTTGTCGGCCAGGCCTACGGCCTCAATCACTAGATCGACTCCCCTGTGAAGGGTCGCATCTAAAAAGGCCATTAGTCCGGCTCCCAATCCTCCCGCCGCGCCGCTGCCGGGCACATCGGCCACATCTTTGTTCAAGTCCCGCTTGATCACTTGAGCATACCGGGCCAGGGCCCTATCGAGCTCCTTCACCATTTGGGGCGTTGCGCCCTTTTGCGGGCCATAAACGGCGCTGGCCCCTCGCTCGCCCAGCAAGGGGTTGTCCACATCACAAGCAATAAGGAAACGGGACTCTTTCAATCTGGGATCCAAGTTCGCAAGGTCGATCCGCTCCAAATGGGCAAGGTAGGCGCCGCCCAATAGCAGGTCCTTTCCGTCTTCATCTAACAGCCGTCCGCCCAGGGCCTGGATCAGCCCGGCTCCCCCGTCATTGGTGGCGCTGCCCCCGATGCCGATGATGAAGCGCCTGCATCCCTGGTCCAGGGCAGCACGAATGAGCTGACCGGTGCCAAAGCTCGTTGCCCGGCGAGGATCCCGCTCTTCCCGCCGCACCAGAGTCAGTCCTGATGCCGCCGCCATTTCGATGACAGCGGTGGTCCCGTCGCCGGTTATGCCGTAGAAGGCCCGGACTTCCTTTCCTAGGGGCCCACACACTTCCTCTTCCACCAATCGCCCATTCGTGGCGGCAACCAGCGCGTGGACGGTCCCCTCCCCCCCATCGGCCATCGGCACTTTGATGAATTCACCATTTGGCAAGGCCCGGCTCAAGCCCCGGGCCAAGGCATCTGCAGCTTCTACAGCACTGGCACTCCCCTTAAATGAATCAGGGGCCACCACGATGCGCATCCCAATTTCCCCTTCCAACCCGTGTTACTTCCTCTCGTCTGTTTCAACATTCGGGAACAAAAACCTTCCCACGCCTAAAAAAGGAATTGCCGAAATCAACGCCTATCCCGTGAAAACTCAACGACAACACCGTTGTTGAACACTAGCCGGGCTATGCGACCACCCTGCCACACTATTTTCACATCAAGGGGCGAAGGCCGAGCCTTCATAGGGCGTACATCCAACTTCACCCCCACTATCGAACCCTCCCTCACCAGGGCTTTCGCCATCGTCTATGCAGGCCATAGGCTACAAGGAAAACAGCGGCCACCAAGACCGTGATCAGCTCAAAGTAGCTTTGGATGAACTGGAGAACCGGCTCGCCGAAGAGGGCGACAAATGCCGCTTCCAAGGCGAACCTCGCTCCCCGGCTGATAATAGAAACGAGGACGAATAGACGAAAATCCAATTGAAAGCAGCCAGCGCCAATAGCTGCGACCTTGTAAGGAATAGGGGTGAATCCAGCGATGGCCACAGCCCACACCTGATACCGAGAAAAAAGCTCCTGCAAGCGGCCGTAGGTCTCTTCCCCAACCCACCTGCGGAGGAAGGACTTCCCTCCGAAGGACCCTAAGGCGTACCCGATCATGGCCCCCAAAACTGAGCCTGACGTGGCCAGACCTGCATAAAAGAGGGCCAACCGAGGTTGGAAAAGGACCAGCGGCAGGAGAATGGTATCCGGTGGTACGGGGAAAAAGATGGCTTCGATGAAGGCTACAACAAAAAGGCTCGCCGGATTGACGGCAAGCAGCAGCGACTCTGTCAACCCACGATAGATACTGACCGGTCCATCCAAGACCTTTACCCCCAGCGATCGGCCTCGAACAGTATTCTATTCACCCGGGCATGTCCGAATTCCTGCCGTCATCAATACAAAGCCCCCGACCCGGGAGATCAAAAAAACAACCCTCACTTGGGTACAGTGGAAATCGGACGGGAGAAATAAAAATGGTGCGCCTAGCAGGAATCGAACCTGCGCTCCCGGCTCCGGAGGCCGGTGCTCTATCCGCTGAGCTATAGGCGCACTGACAAAGGTTCCGCAGACATATTATATCAGAGGTGGGGGGCCCCCGCAAGTAAAATCACATCGAGGGGGGTAGAAGGGCTAGAGTTGCCTTCAGTAACCGCAAGGCTAAGTGGGTCTAGACTCAGGAAACACCAAGCAATCGATCCGCTCTGCCATTGCTCCAGCAGTTAAGAGACGGTCTCAGCTTTGCACCCCATTGTTGCTGAATAATCCCTTTGCCGCATTCGCGTCCCCTGTCTGCCGGCTGCGACCCTGGTCGGTGTTACGCTAGTTCTTGCTTCGATTCATGATGCTGCGGGCAGCTACCACCCCCGCGACGGAGGCTTGCATCAAGCCCCTGGTTATCCCGGCGCCGTCTCCGGCGGCGAAAAGATTGGCGATTTCGGTCTCTAGGGATGTGGAGAGGTTCAGCCTAGATGAATAGAACTTGACCTCCACCCCGTACAAAAGTGTATTCCGGGAGTAAACGCCGGGTGCTAGCTTGTCTAAAGCCTGGAGCATCTCGATGATCCCCACCAAGTAGCGGTAGGGAAGGACCAGACTGAGATCCCCGGGCGTCGCGCTTTTCAGGGTGGGGATGACGGTCCCCTTGGCCATCCGGGCGGGAGTTGAGCGGCGGCCGCTCAGCAAATCCCCCAGACGCTGGACCAATACGCCTCCCCCCAGCAGGTTGGCCAGCCGGGCAATGTGTTTGCCGTAGGCGATGGGCTCCCGGAAGGGCTCGGTGAAGTTCTTGCTGACCAGGAGGGCAAAGTTGGTGTTTTCCGTCTTGCGTTCGGCATGACTGTGGCCGTTGACGGTGAGCACCCCGCCGTTGTTCTCCAGGGTCACCTCACCTTGGGGACAAACGCAGAAGGTGCGGATCTTATCATTAAAGGTCCGGGAGTGATAGACCAGCTTCGACTCGTAAATATTATCCGTCAGCTCCCTCGTCACAACATAGGGCAGCTCCACCCGGACGCCGATGTCGACGGGATTGACCGCAGTTGACAGCCCCAATCGACGCATCTCCTGCATCAGCCATTCGGCCCCTTCCCTCCCCGGCGCAACAATCACATATCCCGCCTGGAAGGTGCCCCGGTCCGTTTCCACTCCGACAACCGATCCCTTGTCAACCAGTATCTTTTCCACCTTGCACTTGGTGATCAGCTCGACCCGCCGTCCGAGCAAATGCTCGCGCATGGCGGCCAGTATTGCCTGGGTGCGGCCGCTGCCCAAATGGCGGATGGCCGCGGGAACCAGCCGCAGCTCGGCTAGGAGCGCCTTTGCTCTTAAGTCATCGAGGGCATCTCCTTGCAGGCCGTACACCTTCTTTGGCGCCCCAAATTGACAGTAGATGCCATCGACGTAGGCGATCAGCTCTTCGAGCTCGCCAATATCCATGTATTCATTCAACCATCCGCCAACTTCCGTTGCCAAGGTGAGCTTGCCGTCACTGAAGGCTCCCGCGCCGCCCCAACCGCTGACGGTGGCGCAAGGCTGACACTCGATGCATTTTCCCTTGACCTTCATTGGACAACTGCGCCTGTCGATGTCGAGACCTTTCTCGAGCATCAACACCCGCAGGTTGTTTCGCGACAGCTCCAAAGCCGCAAAAATCCCTGCAGGACCTGCGCCTACAATGATTACGTCATACAAAGCCTTCTCCTCCGTTGGCGGGCCGTTCGCCCGTCTCATGATTGGTGTGCAGCAATGCCCCCGACGAAGTCATTCCCTATTACCTGCTCTGAGTCCTTCATACAGGTGAGCGGCCCCCGGGCTTAAGCTTCCCGCAAGAAAGACAGACTAATCGAGCAGGCCTTAGGCCATCCCATCTATAATTTATTACGGCAGCCATATCTCAACCAACCTTGCGGGAGGGGGAACGGCCTTGGCAAACCTAGGAGAATTGATTGGGGAACTGGTCGCTTGGCTGCGGGGCCAAGTTGACCAAACGGGCACTAAGGGGTTGATCGTAGGGGTCAGCGGGGGACTGGACTCGGCGGTCGTTGCCGCCTTGATTAAACGGGCTATGCCCGACGGGTCCATGGGTTTGATCCTCCCCTGCCACAGCGCCCCCGAGGATGTCTTAGACGCCCGCCTGGTCTGTGAGACTCTTGACTTGACTTATGGGGAGCTAGATTTGACCCCGGCCCATCAGGCAATCCTCGAGCCAACCTTAAGGCTCCTGCCTGAGGAGGGGGAAAGGCGTTCAGCCGACGCCAACCTGAGGGCGAGGCTGAGGATGTGCGCCCTCTACACCGCGGCTAACGCTCTAGGGTACTTGGTGGTGGGCACCGACAACGCGGCGGAGTACTGGACGGGCTACTTCACCAAGTACGGAGACGGCGGCTGCGACCTTCTGCCCCTGGCCCAATTCACCAAGGAGGAGGTCCGGGGGCTCGCAGGCCTCTTAGGAGTCCCTGACCGCATCATCCACAAGACGCCCTCCGCGGGGTTGTGGCCGGGGCAGACCGATGAAGGGGAGCTGGGGGTTTCCTACGCCGACATCGACGGCTACCTGCAGGGGAGGACAATCCCGGAAGAGGCGGCCGCGAAGCTCTTGCGCCTGCATCGCCAGACAGAACACAAGCGGCGGACTCCGACGATTTTCCAGCGGCCCTGGGGCAAGCCTCCTCGCCTTGGCCTAGCTTGAAGGGGAATCACCAACGGGCAGAGTCTGACAATGCCTTCACCCTTCGACATGACTGGAAGGGACCTAGCTTGCCGCCAGGTCCCAAGAGGAGGCGCACTTGGTGATGCCCCGACCAACATGCTGCTTTGAATGAGGGGGCGCCAATGGCCATTGGCGCCAAGACTTCACTGATCGTGCCAGAGGCGGCCGCAGCCGCCGAGCGAAGGCAAGGCCCCGTCTTTCGCCTTACTTCATCGCGAACAGTCTGTCCTTAATCGATGACAAAGTCGATCTTCACATCGTATTCGGCGGCTAGTTGCTGCAAGTCGCGGAAAACCGCCTCCGACACGGCAAATCCTTTGCGCCGGACTGTCTCTAGTTCGCTTTCGATTTCTCCCGGCACATAGATCCGGTCGACTCCTTCTGCTTTGGGACAGTTCACCAGTTCATTGCGCATCTGATCCATCCGGTCTTTGAAGTCATCTACGGAGATGTAATGAGCGATGTCGACGGCCGCCATGACATGGCCCGTATTAGTCGCTTTCGTCGGGTTAAAGAGCCAGTTTAGGACCTCGCTCAGGATGCCCGCACCGGTCATGACGCTGCAGAGGACCTCCCCCATCACAGCCAACCCATATCCCTTGTAGCCCAAGGGCAATAGGGCCCCTTCCGGAAGGTCATTGGGATCTTCACTCGCCCGGCCGTATTTATTGACTATCCAGTCCTTAGGTATTTTCTGACCTGTCTTGGCCGCGAGGCGCACCTTGCCGCCGGAGACAACGCTCATCGCCATGTCCAAGACCATCGGCTGGCCTTTCGTTGGCGCGGCAATGGCTAGGGGCTGATTGCCGATGGCCGCTACCCTTCCGCCCCATGGCGCCATGACTGGAGGCCCGTTGGACCAGGCGATGCCGATCATGTCCTGTCGGGCGGCCATCATGGCGTAATAAGCGGCGGCCCCGAAGTGTTCACTGGCTCTTACGCCTACCAAGGCAACCCCTGTCTCTTTCGCCTTCTTGATGGCCAAGTTCATCGCGTAGCTGGCCACCACCTGGCCCATCCCATTGCCGCCGTTGACTAAGGCTGAGCTCGGCCCCTCTTGGATCACTTGGATCTGAGGGCGAGCTTTCGTCCCCCCAAGCTTCATCTTGTTGACGTAAAAAGGCAGCCTGACAATGCCGTGGGAAGACACCCCGCGAACGTCGGCCGTCACCAAGGTATCCGCCACTAAAGCTGCATCTTCGGCAGGCATGCCTACTTTCACCAAGACCTCCGCCGTAAACTCCCGCAACGATGTTGGGCATACGACAACTCCAGCCAATGCCAGCCCTCCCTCACAATCAGTCTGTTGGACGAGTCTTTAATCCTTATGAAACCAATGAACCCAGTTTGCGCAGGCACGATCCGTCGATGCAGCGGCCTTGGATGCCAAGTCTCCAGGAGTCTGTCCCACCGAGGGGGATTTCCCCACCGTCTGCTTGGCTCTTATGGCCCCCGACCAGAAACCCTGGTAGGTTTTACCCTAGTCCCATAATTATGGATGAGTTGCCTTTATCCTTCAATGCTTCGGGCTGGCGGCCAATTCAACCGTTCCTCGGGCAGCGCCAGTTTGGTCGAGACAACCCGGTTCTTGCAGCTTCACTGCCAAGTTTTGGGCAAGTTGCCGGCAGGATGGACTCGCCTTCCAAGAAGGAAAAAGGATTGTGATATAGAACTCAATCTGTGGCAACTGCGCAATACTCGCAAAGGAGGTCATCTGTAGTGATTCGGAAGACATCCCTCATGTTGACCCTCATCCTGGTCGTGACCCTCATCGGCTACGCATGGGGCAGCCCGGCCAAAACGATTAATACGGACGTAGTCGTGGTCGGTGCAGGCGGGGCGGGCCTGACGGCTGCCATCACGGCAAAGGAAGCTGGCGCCGATGTGGTCGTCGTCGAAAAGATGATGATTATCGGCGGCAATACTCTCAGGGCTACCGGGGGCCTGAACGCGGCGGGAACGGTATATCAAGACAAGGCTGGCATCAAGGACAGCCCCGATGTTCACTACGAAGACACCATGAAAGGCGGCAGGTACGAGAATGTGCCTGAGCTTGTCCGCACGATGGTGGACAATGCCGCTGCGGCGGTTGAGTGGCTGAACGACTTGGGGGCTAATCTCATCCAGGTCAATCTTTCTGGCGGCTCAACCAACGCTCGCTCCCATGCACCGGAGGGCGGCGGAGCCGTTGGCCCGGCAGTGGTGATGACGCTGCAGAACGCGGCGAAAGAGCGAGGTATTGAGGTCCTCACCCAGACCAAGGCTGCGGAGGTCTTGGTTGAAGGCGGCCAAGTAGCCGGCATTCGCTGCGAGACCAAAGACGGGGAACTCATCGTGAAGGCCAAGGCGGTCGTCATCGCCACTGGAGGCTATGGGGCCAATCCTGACATGGTGGTTAAGTACCGGCCGGACCTGAAGGGCTTTGCCACCACCAACCATCCCGGCGCCACCGGCGACGGCATTGACATGGCCATTAGGATCGGCGCTGCGACATGCCAGATCGGCAGCATCCAGACTCACCCGACGGTGGTCCCGGTAAGCGGCATCATGATCACCGAAGCTGTGCGGGGTCAAGGTGCGATCCTCATCAACCGGGAGGGCAAGCGGTTCATCGACGAGCTGCAGACCAGAGATGTGGTCTCGGAGGCCATCCTGGCCCAAGAAGGAGGGTCCGCTTTCCTGGTCTTCGATCAGGGAGTCCGGGAGAGGCTGAAAGCTATCGAAGACTACGCCAACCAGGGGTTGCTCACTGAGGCCGGCTCCCTCCAGGAACTGGGGGACAAACTCGGCGTATCCGGGGAAGTCCTGGCCGAGACGGTTGCTGGATACAACAAATTCGTCGCTGACAAATCCGACCCGGATTGCGGACGCCAACACCTGGATTATGAGCTCAACAAGGCTCCCTACTACGCGGTTGAAGTGACCCCGGCGGTGCACCACACCATGGGAGGCCTGGCGATTAATACCAAGGCTGAGGTGCTCGATGAAGATGGCAAGGCCATCCCCGGTCTTTATGCTGCTGGGGAAGTCACCGGAGGCGTCCACGGAGCGAACCGCTTAGGCGGCAATGCCGTGGCCGACATCATCGTCTACGGACGCATCGCAGGAGCAGAGGCGGCTGCTTTCAGCGGCAAGTAAAATAAGCTGTTTTGGCAGCGACCGCCCCGGCAGGCCGGGGCGGTTCTTTTTCTTTCCGGCCAAAGAGCCTACTTAAGAAGGAAGATTCCGTTTCACGGTGAATCAGACACAACAAACGACCCTGTTTGAAAGGGGGGAACGGCATGGAATCTTGGGAGTGCACACTTTGCGGCTATGTTTATGTCCCTGAGGAGGAGGGCGGCATACCCTTTGAGGAGTTGCCCGATGATTGGGTTTGCCCCTTGTGCGGAGCAGATAAGGACGCGTTTGAACCCGTGTGATAGGAGGGACTGCTGTGCACTGGAAATGTTCGGTATGCAACTTCATCTGGGAAGGTGAGGCCCCTCCGGAAAAATGCCCGAAGTGCTCCCATCCTGGGGAGAAGTATCAGGCCCTGACGGAGGAGCAGTGGGGGCTGATAGAACGATCTAGATTCACCAACAGCCTCCATGTAAGACTGCTCACCATCCTTCCCACACTCAAAGAAATCGCCCAGCAAGGAATCGAAGACGACCTCGATCCCCCCTGCATGAAAATCTTCAACCAAATCCTCGAGCAAGCATCCTTCTTGGAGCAGTCAATCAAGGCCGAAATAGAAGGCCATATGAAGCGAGGCAAATGGGGTTAAAATCGAGTAGGGCAGCGCTAGCTGATCAGTTCTAGCGCTGTCCCTCTCACAGAACCGTGCGTACGGACCACGTACACGGCTCCTGGTAAACCTCAGTCAAGCAGTTTCGTAGTATTGATGCAAGATGCCGACCTCATAGCTTTCCAGTCCATCTCGCCGTACTCCCTACTTCTCTCCCGTCGCATGACTGCAGTTTCTTCTCGATGTTCACGCGGCGTCTCTAGCTCGATGGAAATCTACCGCATTCCCGATCACTACTCTGCTGAGCGGACGCAGGCTCCAGACGGCTCGTCACCACCAGCGCCCCGTTCCCCTTGGCATCTCAGCTTCGGTTTTCTTCTCCCATGCCCGTTTGATCCATGGTCGTACGCTTTGGTTTACCTTCGTCCCTTCGCAGCTCTAGCAGGCTTTTGACCCACTAGGCCCAGTGCCTCGAGGGCACTGTCCTCTCAGTTTTGCCCTCCAGTCTGTCGCCAGCTTTCCTCGGCTGAGAGTTCATCACTACTACGGACTCATCTGCCACCCTGCACCACTTACTCTCTCCCTTGCCTTCCGGCTTGTTCGAGTTTACCAAGTAGACTTGGATGATACAGGGCTTCCCCAGGTAAGTCTGCCTGCCTGAACATGAATCCGTCCGTCCTAACCCCCTAGGCTATCTAGCTTTTGGGCTTTCCCACTTGTCGCAGGGTTACCCGCCTAAAGGGCCAACATCGGTTCGCTTGCGCTACGTTCCATGTTCTTCCTTCGGCTTCCTTCAGACCCCACCGTTGCCAGTGACGCCCTTGCCTACGGATTGTCTTCCCGCTAGTTAGGCGACAGGGTTTCTTTCAACCCATCGGCTCAGCAGACATGCTGGGCACACGACGGTGACGCACCCTCCTTTTTGCTTATGTAGGGTTTTGCGCCTCATTACCAGCCCATATCTCCAATTATCGACTAGTAGTGGTAGTTGTCAGGCGTTTCCTAATTATGGTTTAATTGATAGTGAATTGGGAAAATGCGGCTGGTCTAGAAACATGGACCGACATGGCCGAAGAAAGCGGTCCCGTTTCCTAAATCCCAGGGCGCCACTCCCACATGGGACAGGGTTTAGGATTCTTGTCGCGCGCCTTGCGAGCATTGATTACCCTGCTGACGAAGGGCCTCTGGGATTGGGCTCCCGGAATCTCTTTGCCTCTACAGCGGACAAGCAGACTGCCGCTCGACAGATTCATTCTCTCGGAGCCATCGAAGGATGCTTGGCCAGGTTGGAAGTGTTTGTTCCGGACAGGACTTACGGTGGTACAGTGCAAGAACCCGCGTAAAAATGCAATCATAGCGTGCAAGTCAAGAAGACATGTAGGCAGATAAGTAATAACGCCAACACAATCGTTCAAGCGGCCAGATACGCGCACTGTCTCTCGTACTGGCATGTAGAATTTCGGAGGTTCAAAGATGGGGGAACAAGAGTATTTCGAACAGAGGCTTGACGACCAGATCAACTGGTATGACAAGAAGAGTGTATTCAGTCAACAACGCTACAAACAGTTGAGGACTGCTGAGATTGTTCTCTCGCTCCTAATCCCTTTCGCGACCCCCTTTATTCCGAGTAATCATTACTTGGTTTACGTAGTAGGTGTTAGCAGTGTTGCCCTGGCACTTATTGCAGGCCTATTGAGCTTGCACAACTATCGCGACAACTGGGTTGAATATCGCAACACTTGTGAAAACTTGAAGCGTGAAAAGTACATGTACTTGACGAAAACAGGTCCATACGCAAGGGAGAATCGGTTTGCTATTCTAGTCGAGAGAGTGGAGACAATCATGTCTTGCGAAAGAGATATTTGGCAAGAGGTTGCTCGTTATTCGGCAGGCGAAGGTGACCGATCAGCATCAACATACTCCGGCTCAACCGGTTCGTAGGTCTTTTCGAAGATATCGGGCTTGCATGGATACTGTTCACCGCTGATACCCGTTATAATCCAATCACCCGGCGCAGCGCGAAGAGGCCCTTCTAATGTATCAATGATGACTTCCTTGTCGGTTTGATATGCCTCAATTACCACTGGTTTCTTGCGGAACTTTCGCTTTTTCATCACGCTCACCTGAGATTAGTATACCATAGAAAGGGAGTGACCAAAAGATGAGCAAGACTTATTCCCTTTTCATTAGTCATGCGTGGAAATACCATGACGACTATTGCCGCCTTGATAGACTGCTTGGTGCCGCCCCCTTTTCGTGGAAAAACTATTCGGTCCCGAAACATGACCCGGTGCTGAATCCAGATGAACCTAACGATAGAAAAGTCTTGCTTGAGGAACTCAAAGGGCAAATCCGGCCAACTCACTGTGTATTAGTTCTTGCTGGCATGTACGCCGCTCATAGCTACTGGATTCAACAAGAAATTGACATATCTCTAGCTTATGAAAAACCGATTATTGGTGTAAGGCCATGGGGACAGGAAAGAATTCCCAGAGCAGTCTCGGATGCTGCACGAGAGTTGGTCGGATGGAATACTGCGTCGATAGTAGCAGCGATTAAGAAGCACTCACTTTAACAACAGGCCTCGCCGTCAAAAAGACTTTCGCAATCACGGCCCTAGAATCTATCTGCATCGATGCCTAGGTTCAGGATTTCGTCGTTGCAGAACCGGGGGGTGTTACAAGACCGTTGTGTTTCGTGTTCGCTAACCGCAGCGCCTCTAAAGGCCTACGTCACAAGAGAGTCACCGTATGGAAGACAAATATAAGCCTTAATGGCTGCCAATGAACTTCAACCATAAGTCCTCGATGCTAGTTTCGCTGGGTTTAGGTTGCTTCAGGGAGTTGACAACTCATGATAGGGGCCATATTGAGATCCATGTTCAGGGCATTAAGATGTGCCGGCCTAGTTTTCTTCGCTTTGATGACTATTGGGGCGTTCGTTAGTATCAAGAAGCCTTCTGACGTAGTGTTCACAGCGCTACTTGCGGGAATCACTCTTTGCCTTTACAGGACTCGGGCTAAAGAAGAGGAGCAGAAGACAGCTGAAGCGATAACCAAGGAAGCCTCGCAGCCTGACCACCTTGAGGAAAGCTCCAACAGGTCTGCCGGGATCGAGTCTGAAATAGTGCGTTCTGATGACGTTCACGATGACAGCAATGCCTGCGAGTGGAAAGGCATCAAGACAGTATCACATCTTCGGGACTTAACGAGAATGCCCAGAGATTTTGTCATCCTTGACCTCGAGACAACGGGGCTTAATCCCGACAAGGATAGAATCATTGAGGTAGCCATTGTAAAATGCCGGAATGGCGCGGTTGTCAGTACATACCAGCAGTTAATAAACCCAGGAATTCCCATACCAGCTGCAAGTACAATCATGAACGGCATTACAGACGACATGGTGCGCGAACAGCCGCAAATCCATGAGGTTATCCGCGAGATTTTCAACAGGATAAATGGTGAACTTGTCTGCGGCTACAACTTATCCTTTGACTTGCGGTTTCTAAGTGACGCATTTACCAGTCACATGTTGGCGATAGACAGATTGAAGGTGCTAGACGTACTTACCTTAGTAAAATGCGTGACGGACCCAGCATACTTGCTGGATCGGAAGCTAACAACCATAAAAGAGTGCCTGGACATTGACACGCAGTCCCACAGGGCCTTGGATGATTGCTTGGCAACTCTCGAAGTAATGAAAGAGTGCTTTGAGCTGCTAAGACAAGGTAAGTCGCTAAGAAATGCGGCAGTAAAGACAATCGTCTTTATCGTCCAGGGTTCGGGAAGGAAACCTTACGAGGTTACCTTTAAGTTCGATGGCAAGAAACTAATTGCCAGGTGTACTTGCATAGCGGCGAGAAACAGGCTTGCTTGTAAGCATCGTCTTTCCATCCTGAGAGGCAAGACCGACGGGATAATTAGCGAAAACAAACATCAAGTCTCCACAATAGCTTCCTCTTGGTTGCCCGGTACCCAAGTTGAGGCTGCTCTAAAAAACGTTGAGGCTTGCGAGAAGAAGTTGAAGACCTTAAGAAGGCCAGACAAACAGGCCAAAGAAGAACTGGCTTGTGCGAAACGGGCCTTAACGTTAGCCATGGAAGGAGTAGAAATGTTCCCCATGAGCGTCGGATTTAACTAGTGACCACCCCTCGGGCCTTTATGAGATAGCCATCGTACAGTTCCTTCCAAGACTGGGAGTATCGTCAATGGACAGGGCAGTTGAAAAGGCCATCGCCACGGAGATAGTCGACCTCATTACATCTCGCTAGGAAACGTCGTATGAATACGTCTTTATTCAGGATCATCCGACTGTTTCTATTGAGGTTTTCGGCATGGTCGTCATGAGGATAGTATGCAGCAAGCAAAAACAGTACATTGCTGTCAGCGAAAAATACACAGAAGTTTTGAATGAGTTTTCCACTGCTCTCAGGACCGAAGTTGTCAAGTCCGATGCCTGGATCAGGGCGCTATTCAATTCGCAAGAGGAAATCAAGGGAATGCAGCCATCCTTCCTGACACTCTCTACGAAGAAGCTTATCGATGCTTTCTGTTGAGCCACTCGGGTGCTGTTCTAGATACAAAGAATGCTCCGATGAAAAAGTTGCATTCATCCCGACCCAGTGTTTGCCAAGGGCTGTATGTATAGGGCGAATCTGGATCAGGGGAGAGTATTCTACGGCAAAAAGACTGTCTGAAGTTGAGGAGGATGTGGAAACACACCCTCCTCTAGCTCAGAGTGACAGAAGCTTTCTCCGCATGGACAAGAATCCGGTCTAGCACCTTCGCCTGCAAATCCGCAACGCCAGCGAAATCCATGTGGGGTACATAATAGGACTCCAACTGGTCGTGGATCTCTTTTGCTTGCCTGAGAAAACTGATGGAGCGCTCCAAGAGTTGATTGAACAGCTCTTGGTTTTCATCGACAAGCTCTGTATCCCGCGGACCGAGGCAGTTGTCCATATCGATAAGACCGGCTAGACCCTCCCGAATGTAAGGGTGATAAGCTGTCGAGGTTGCTACTGCAAGGTCCAGCTCCGGAATGATTAGGTGCTCCACCCTGCTAACGGGATCCAAGGGACAGTGGTAGAACTCAACATCAAGACCCCGCTGGAGAGCTTCCTCGCCCAAGGTCAGCAGCAGTTCGGACTTGCCTGTTCCCGGCTCGCCCGTCAACACATAGACTTCCTTCACCGGATCCATTAACACGTCTAGAAAGCTTACTAGTCCAGAAGAGGTGACGGCGGTGGCGAATAGAGATCGCCGTCGTCCGGGCGACTTGGCCGCCGGATAAGGGGAGAGGATATCTTGCAGGAAACTCTTTTTCTGATTGACTAGCCCTGTCTGCAGGGCAGCCCGGTTCACCGCAGCCCGATCATCGTAGATGTTCTTGGCGGCCTGCAGCGTCCGATAGGCATGGCCGTAGTATCCACCGATGGATTGGGTAAGGCGAATGATCTCGGCGCGGTTGGCTTTCAGGGCTTTTTCATCCCAGAAATCGCCCAGGTTGACGATCCAATCGACACATCCCGGATACAAGGGATCGACAACGTGGGGAGCAGTCCCATCGAGCAGAGCCACGCCGATAGTAGGGAAGGCAACGGCATCAAGAGAAGCGGGATCCGAGGCGCAGTGATGATACTCCACAGGAAAGCCCCGGCGGCGCATCTCCCCGGCAATCCCCTTCATGAAGACGGACTTGCCGACCCCCGGCCCCCCTTTCAGGATGACAACCTCCTCAGCCTCCTCCCGCCGAATGATGTGCTGGAAATAGGAAAAAAATCCCTGGGGAGTATTGTTCCCCGGGAACATCTTGCGGACAGCGTAGGCATCCATGGCATCGCCTCCCTTTCAATCCCCATCAAGCCCTTCTTAGCATATGCATGATCTGACTCCCGTGGTGCAAAGACTATAAGGCAGTGTGTAGTATACCCTCTGAAAGGTGGCCGCAACATGGAAGGAAAAATGAAAGGCCAGTTTATTGTCCTGGCCACGGTGCCCTTTGTGATGGTCCTAGGCAATTCTATGCTTATTCCGATTTTCCCCCAACTAAAAAAGGCGATGCACCTAACCCAGTTCCAGGTAGGTCTCATCATCACCGCTTTTTCCCTACCGGCAGGTCTGCTGATACCCTTTACCGGAGCCGCCTCGGACCATGTGGGCCGAAAAACCATCATGGCCCCCTTCCTGGCCCTCTATGGGCTGGGAGGGCTGATCGCGGGCTTTGCCGCCCTGCTGTTGGATAATCCCTTTCCCGTAGTCGTGGCTGGGCGAATTGTGCAAGGCATCGGGGCTGGCGGCACCTATCAACTGGCCATGGCTTTGACGGGAGATATCTTCCAGTCTAATGAACGAGTCAAGTGCCTTGGGTACTTAGAGGCCGCCAACGGCCTCGGCAAAGTCCTCAGTCCCATCCTTGGCTCTCTGTTCGGTCTCATATCCTGGTATGCGACCTTTTTCGCCTACGGGGTCATCGCCCTTCCCGCGGCTTTAGCCGTATGGCTTGTGATCAACGAAGAGGCAATTGAGCGCAAGAAGCAAAGCCTCGCCCAGTACTGGCAAAGTCTCAAGAGCATCTTCCGCAAGAAGGCCGTACCTCTGCTTGCCAGCTATCTAGCCGGCATGACAGTACTGTTTTTACTATTTGGCGTTTTAAGCTTCTTGTCGGACGATCTGGAAGCACGCTTTCATATCCTAGGCTTTAAGAAGGGGTTGGTCTTAGCAGGCCCAGTGGGGGCGATGGCCCTGACTTCATTCCTGGCCGGCATGTTCCTGCAGAATAGGAAAAACCTGCTTAAGCCAACGGTGCTGGCCGGAACGGCTATCGCCGCGGCCGCGCTCTGCGCCGCCGGATTCGTCACCAGTCTAGTTCCCTTCGTGGGCATCATGACCCTGTTGGGGATAGCCATCGGGGCGGTTCTACCGCCGATCAACCTACTGATCACCGGCTGTGCCCCGACCAGCGAGCGGGGTTTAGTCACCAGCCTCTACGGAACCGTTAGGTTTTTTGGCGTGGCCTTAGGTCCACCCACATTCGGACTGTTGGTTGAGCTCGGTCGGCGGTTCATGTTTGAGGCCGCGGCGACCCTGGCGGGAGCTGTGCTGATCTTGGCTTGGGTATTCATCAAACCCCAAGCCATGCTGGTCCAGACAACAGAAGAGGATGAGCAGCCGGCTCATCCTGGTCGGAAAGGCAATTAACTCAGATGGCCCCCTCCAGATAATGGGGAACCTTCGGTGTGGGGGCAGTCACACTGGCCGACCACTTGCCGCATCGGTCTCCCCATCGTCCCACTACCTCACCTTCTTCGATCACCTGGACTACTTCACAATGGTTGGGGCAGTCCTGACAGACGAAGCTGTTGGTAACATAGTCTCGAATCCCGACGTCAAACCCCTTGAACTGGGATGGCCTGCCATCGGCGACTGCTTCTTGGGCCAAGAGAGCTGCCCCAATGGCTCCCATGACATCAAAGTGACGGGGCACGATCACCGACACCCCGAGGGCTTTCTCGAAGGCGACCCTAATCCCCGCATTGGCCGCCACCCCGCCTTGAAAGACTACCGGCGGACGGATATCCTTCCCCTTAGCCACATTGTTAAGGTAGTTGCGAACCAAAGCCTCGCACAGACCAGCGATGATGTCCTCCACCTTGTGGCCCATTTGCTGCTTATGGATCATATCTGATTCGGCAAAAACGGAGCACCTGCCCGCGATGCGAGTGGGCGACTTGGACTGCAGGGCCCGCTCGCCAAACTCCTCGATGGGGATATTCATCCGCGCCGCCTGATGATCGAGGAAAGAGCCTGTACCCGCGGCGCAGACTGTATTCATGGCAAAATCAACAACAACCCCATCCTGCAGGATGATAATCTTAGAGTCCTGGCCCCCGATTTCCAAGATGGTGCGCACCCCGGGCACTTCCTTCAAGGACGCAACTGCATGGGCCGTGATTTCATTCTTGACCACATCCGCCCCAATGACCAGCGCCGCTAGTCGACGTCCGCTGCCGGTTGTACCAGCTCCCAAAACGTGCAGCCCACCCCGATGCCTGCCCCCGAGGACCCGCAATCCTTCTTGTATAGCTTGAATGGGGCGCCCTCCGGTACGCAGGTAGAGGCTGTCAATCAACTCCGCCTCTTCGTTTAATAAGACTAAATTGGTGCTGACTGAACCGAGATCTATTCCCAGAAAGACGTTCACCAGGCGACCCCCTGTTCTTTTTCCCTTTTTTTACTTATCAAATCAACAAAAGCTTCCAACCGCGTCCTAACGCCCTCTTTACCTGTATGTTCATCCAGGTAGAGGGTCATGACCGGGAATCCCAAATCAGAGCTGACCTTAGTCAAGATCCCTTTGGCCACAATTTCCGGGATGCATGTGAAGGGAGCAAGATGGATGACGCCATCAAACCCGTTGCGGGAGTAGATGACCGTTTCCCCCACATTGATTATCCCGTGGCCCCCAATCATTTCACCGAGATAAGGGCGGGCCAACCTCTTAGCGTCCCGATCAGCAGGAATCCGAAAGAAATCAAGAAAGGCATTCTCGCGCGTCCATTTGGTGAGATAAGTAGATCGGTGAACTTCGACGCCCAGCTCTCCCAAGGTTTCTGCTACCTCGCCGTTGGCGAAAGGCTCCAGCACTACGTAGATTTCCCCGACCAACCCCACTTTTAGGGGCACTGCCTCCGGGTCGATGGGAACGGAGGCCAAGATCTCTTCAACTTTATTCCTAGCTTCGGACAATTGCTCCATATCTTTAGCCCCGCGCACGATACTGAGACATTTTCGAAGAGCCCTAGTGGTCGAACCCCTCACTACCTCCCTGGGTCGTAAATAGTAGGCGCGCTCCTCGATGATGTCTAGGAGTTCCAGCTTCCCCCAGGCAAAACGAACCGTAGACCACACCCGGGACAAGGGAACATTGATCAGCCGCCGCAATTGCTTAATGAGGTCAACCATATGCCCCTTGGGGGGCTCAAGGGTGATGGTCTCCACTTCATAGCCTAAATCGCGGAGGATCCGCCGGTGCATTTCCATGTAGAAGCCTGCCCGGCAAGGGCCAACGCCCCCTGAGGACACGATGGCATCAGCTCCGCGGGCGATGCCCTCAAGGTAAGTACCCATCAGGATCTTGAAGGGCAGACAGGCAAACTCCGGCGAATAGCGAGTCCCCAAGTCTAAGGTCCGCTTCGTAATTGGAGGGGGAAGGATCACTTCGTTGCCGAGCCCCGTTAACAGATCAGCAATAGCTATGTAGGATGTGCCCATGCGTGGGAAGGTAATTCTCATGCGCTTACCTTCTTTCTAACCAGCATGTCGACGAAAGCGTCGATCCTGGTGATAATCCCTTCTTGCCCTGTGTGTTCATCGAGCGAGAGGGTTGTGAAGGGCACCTTCCCTTTGGCTTCCAGTTCCACCAGCTTGCCGACCATAGCATCCGGCCCGCATCCAAAGGCAGTAACATGAATCACCCCATCCACCATCTCCTTGTCAAGATAATACATGGCGGCCCAGACAACGCGGTTGCTGTAATGCCAGAAAAGATTCTTGCGCATGCTGCGTGACAGGCGCTTCAGGTCCTCGGAAGGCACCATCTCCGCGGTCAACACCTGTACTCCCCGCTCCTCCAGGAGCCCCAACAGATTGGCCGATATGAAAGGATCGTTAATCAAGTAAGGATATCCCAATAACGCCAACCGGGGCCCGCGGAGAGCCGTCCCCGTCCTTTGACGGAGGCCCAAGGCTTCCGCCACAGTCAACCCCTGTCGAATGCTCCTCAGGAAAGCATGCCAGGCATCCAAGGCCTTAGCGCAGGCGCGAAGCCCCTTTATCCGACTTGCTCCTAGGGAACGGGCTGTCTGTCCACAGATGCGAAACAGGCTCATCCGTCCAAAACGCAAGTATATTCTAGGACTCAGCATTGGCGGCAAATTATTGATCGATGCTTGGATCAAATCGGGCAAGCCGAGAAACTTGGGACAAAATGTCTCCTTAGGAGCCACGCTGACCATGCGCGGCAGGAAAATAAAATCCACGCCCTCCTCGGCTAGCGCCCGCACATGGCCATGAATCAGCTTGATGGGAACACAGGCATCGGAAACGGTATGCTTAACCCCCCAGTCGAGGATGGCCTTCGTTGTTATCGGAGAGCTTACCACATCGAAGCCTAGTTCGCGGAAAAAGACGTCCCAGAAAGGAAAATACTCATAGTACGCGAGGGTGGAAGGTATACCGATTCTCATTAAGATCGCCGACCTCTTGTCTCATTTTACCATTTGCTGCTCAACAAGCACAATCAAACATCAGCTGATGAAGACCATCACCCCATACTATCCAATGTCGGGGGCGTGACCACCCCGCATGATTACCCTATGTTCCCGCCGCCCATAGGTGGGATTTGTCTATGGAAATGCGCGCGAAGAGAATGTCCGAGTAGGCTAGTCTTTGCCGAAGAAGCTCGTCCATGCATCGACACTCATATCGACATCGATGGCAGCCTTAGGCCTTCTGTCCCAGGCAGCCCGCAGCATCCATCAACTCGGTTCCTATGTTCGACGTCGAAAAGGAAAAAACCTGCTGCCTTGCCATAAGTACTTTGCCCATCGGGATCCCCCTGGGCGAAAAGAGATGCTCCCTTGTTAGATCTATGTGCCAAGCCCCCCGTCTAGAAGGACGGCAGCTGCTGGATGCCGCCCTCCTCGCGAACGATCTTGATCAATTGTTTGCACTTATTTCATTTCACTGCAGAAGGATCTTTCTTTTCCTTTGTTTAATATATTCTTATGTCTTCCTTACCAATTTTCGAAAGGAGGAATCGATGTGCGTAGAATAGTCGGGATTGTCCTTGTCCTAGTACTGATGGCGGCAACGACCGCCTACGCGGCCGAGCCAATAGTCATCGGGGCCATCGGTGCCATCACCGGCTCGGCGGCCATGTCCGGGGAACAAGGATTCAGGGCAATCACCCTAGCTGAAGAGGACATTAACGCCGCCGGAGGGATTCTAGGCCGCCCCGTCAAGTTCATTTTTGAGGATTCCAAGGGGCTGCCGACGGGGGGAGTCACGGCCGTTCGCAAGCTGATTTACCAGGACAATGTGGTGGGGATAATTGGCTGCCACCAGAGCACCGTTGTCATGGCCGTCGAGCAGCTAGTACGCCAAGAAGGAGTCATCCTCATGGCTAAGGGAAGCGCCGCGGTGATCACCGAGGCGGCCAACCCTTGGGTTGTGCGGGTGCGGGAGTATGATACCCTGGCCGCCTTCGCCAAGGTCAAGCACGCGGTCGAGCAAGGCTACACCCGGTTCGCCATTTTCCACAACACCGACCAGTTCGGCGAGGGCGGACGGGAGAACCTGATTGAAGCCCTGGCCCAATTTGGCCTGGAACCGGTGGCCGTTGAGGCGCACAACACCGGTGACAAAGACTTTACAGCCCAGCTTTTGAACATCCGCCGGGCGGATCCGCAGGTTCTGATAGTATGGACCCACGGCGACGAGCACGCCTTGATCTGCCGCCAGGTCAAACAGCTCCTGCCGGATGCAGTCTACTACGGCAGCATGGGCGTCTCGCAAGCTTCTTCAATCCAAATGGCTGAGGGCACATCGGAAGGCGCTTACAGCACCTCTCCCTATTCCTACCTAAACCCGGACCCAGACGTCCAAGCCTACGTAGCCAAGTACGAAGAGCGCTTTGGCCGCAAACCGGAGACTTTCTCCGTACTTTACTACGACTCGGCCATGATGCTGGCCGAAGCTATCCGCCGCGCAGGCACCGTGGATGATCGGAGCAAGGTCATGGCCGAGCTTAAGAACATCAAGGGTTGGAAGGGCGTTTCCGGCATCGAGTATTCCTTCGATGAAAAGGGCGAAGCGTTCAACGAGATCTTCATTGTGAAGATCGAGAATCAGGTGCCGGTGATCGTCGACAAGGTGACGGTCGATTAGCCTAGCTTGCAAAGCGGGCGGCCCCAGATCCCTCGACTGGGGCCGCTTTCGCGACCACCTTGGTCCCTTGGGATCTGATTTGTGCGTCTTACCCTTATCTTTCTACAATTATGAGTTTACGCCTTACTTCTACAAGATCGGCTATCTTGAAGGATTTTATGGTTCTTGTGTCTAATATGTACCACAGTACTCGATCTGCTTTCAATAATCAGTGAAGGAGGTAATAATCAAATGCGTCGCATCGTTGGCGTAGTTCTTGCGGTAATGTTGCTGGCAACGTGCTCCGTCAATGCTGCCGAGCCAGTCTACATCGGCGCTATGGGAGCCATCACCGGAGGTTCAGCCATCTCGGGAGAACAGGCATCCCAGGGACTTGCGCTGGCGGAAGAAGACATTAACGCCGCCGGGGGAGTCCTTGGCCGCCCAGTGAAGATCATCATGGAAGACTCCAGAGGACTGCCGACTGGAGGAGTCACCGCCGCTCGCAAGCTAATTTTCCAGGACAACGTAGTCGGCATCATCGGCTGCCACCAGAGCACCGTGGTCATGGCTATCGAGCCCCTGATCCGCCAGGAAGGGGTCATTTGTATGGCCAAGGGAAGTGCGGACATGATCACCGCGGCCGGCAATCCATGGATTGTCCGGGTGAGGGAGTATGATACTCTGGCCGCATCGGCCAAAGTCCGACATGCCATTGATAAGGGCTACACCAGGTTCGCCATCTTCCACAACACCGACCAGTTCGGCGAGGGTGGACGGCAGAATCTGATCGATGCACTAGCTAGACATGGTCTTGAACCAGTAGCCGTTGAGGCCCATAACACCGGCGACAAGGACTTCACCGCCCAATTGTTGAATATCCGCCGCGCTGATCCGGAAGTGCTCATCGTGTGGACCCACGGCGACGAGCACGCCTTGATCTGCCGTCAAGTCGCTCAGCTCCTCCCCGATGTCCAGTATTACGGCAGCATGGCCATCACCCAGTGGTCATCCATCCAGATGGCCGAAGGAACATCGGAAGGCGCCTATACCACATCGCCCTACTCCTACCTGAACCCCGACCCCGATGTCCAGGCCTTCGTCAAGAGGCACGAGGAGCGCTACGGCCGCCCGCCGGAGACCTTCACCGTCCTTTACTATGACTCGGCGATGATGCTGGCCGAGGCCATCCGCCGTGCCGGCACCACCGATCGGGCCAAGGTTTTGGAGGAGCTCAAGAACATCAAGGGCTGGAAGGGCGTTTCCGGCATCGAGTATTCCTTCGATGAAAAGGGCGAAGCGTTCAATGAGCTTTTCATCTGCCGAATTGAAAACCAGCAGCCAGTCATCATCGAAAAGGTGAGCGTTAACTGACCGACTAGTGCGGGGCAGGAATCCTGCCTCGCCTTTCTTTTATCCAGTTCGTACCGGGGAGGTGTGACGCGCCAGCTTCAACTGGCGTAATCTCATGGCAGAGCTGGCTATAGTTTTGCAACAGATTGTAGCGGGACTTGCTCTAGGAAGCATCTACGGTCTCGTCGCTCTAGGCTACAACTTCATCTTCAATGCCGTGGGCATCGTCAACTTGGCTCAAGGAGACTTTGTCATGCTAGGCGGATATATTTACGGTGGAACCTTGACTCTTCTCTTGGGGCTCCCCTTCCTCCCCGCCTTGGTGTTGACGGCGATCGCCATGGCCATCTTCGGCATCATATCCCAACGGATCGTTTACTATCCCCTGCGCGATGCCCATCCTCGGATGGTCATGCTGAGTACCATCGCCCTGGGGATTTTCCTCAAGAACATCTCGCTGATCGCTTGGGGCACTTACCCTGTTTCCGTTTCTGGCCTGTTCGGTCAGCGAGGTTTGCGCATCGCAGGCGTTTCGATTCTGTATCAATACATTTTCATTCTAATCTGCGTGATCATCCTGCTCGCCATCCAGCAATTCTTCTTCAAGAAGACCACCGTGGGCAAATCCATGCGGGCCGTGGCCCAGGACAGGCTCGCGGCCATGCTCATGGGAATCGATGCCTACAAGATGATTGCCATCACCTTTGCCTATTCCTCCACCTTGGCCGCCATCGGCGGCGTCCTCCTCGCTCCAGTATTCATGGTGTCCCAAGTGCTGGCCAATGTGGGCCTTAAAGGTTTTGCCGCCTGTGTCATCGGGGGCTGGGGGGATATCACCGGAGCAGTCATCGGGGGCCTTGTCGTAGGTCTAGTCGAGGTGTTCAGCGCCAGTTACATCTCGTCCGTTTATAAAGATGCCATCGTATTCGCGATCCTCATCGGCTTCTTGATCTTCCGGCCTCAGGGCATCTTGGGTCGAGCAACTGAAGTGAGCCTGTAAGGGGGGAAGGCAATGGGTAATTCGAGGCTCCGCAACATTTGTCTAGTTATTATCTTTGTGCTGCTCGCCTGCGCAGAACCCCTGATTACCAGCCGGTTCTACAAATTTGTCCTGGCTCTGGCCGTCATTAACGTGATCATGGTGACGGGCCTGCACGTCATCTTCGGCCTCACCGGGCAGATTTTCATGGGTATGGCCGGTTTCTGGGGCATCGGGTCTTATATCCTTGCCCTGGCCACCACCAAAATGGGTCTGGGCTTTTGGCCGGCGCTTATCTTATCCTCTGTGGGAGTCGGCTTCATGGGCGTGGTGCTGGGAATCCCGACCTTGAGGCTCAAGGGGTACTACCTCTCCATTACCACCATCGGCTTTGGTGAAATAACCCGTTTCATCCTCATGAACTGGTCCGCTGTCACCGGCGGGGTCTTCGGGGTGTTTAACATCCCCCGGCCGCACTTCGGCGGCTTTGTTCTCACCAACGATGCCCATTTTTACTACTTCAGTCTAGCGTTGGCTGCGATCCTAGCAGTAGTAGCCGCAATCCTGGAGGATTCCAAGTACGGGACTGCCTTTAAGGGCGTTCGGGATGACGAACTCGCCGCGGATGCCATCGGGATCGACTCTACGGGGATAAAGGTCATGGCCTTCGTCACTTGCGGACTATTCGTTGGCATCGGCGCCGGACTCTACTCCAGCCTGCTCACCTATATCAGTCCGGAAGTATTTACCCTGGAAGAATCCTTCCGTTTCGTCACTATGGTGCTGGTCGGCGGCATCGGCTTTCTGCCAGGAGCCATTGTCGGCGCGGTGGTGTTGACCTTCCTGCCGGAGATGCTTCGCTTCCTCCAGGCTTGGTATTTGGCCATTTACGGCCTCATCGTCCTAGGCATCGTCATCTATCAACCAGGAGGAATCGCGGGAGCTTTGCAGGGATTCCTCGAACGCAGGAGGCTCGCAAGAGGGGAGGGGAAGCAGTATGGCACTGCTTAGCGCCCGGCAAGTAACCAAGTACTTCGGCGGCTTGTGCGCGGTCGACAACCTGGACCTTACGGTCAATGAAGGGGAGATTTTCGCCCTCATCGGTCCAAACGGTTCGGGCAAGACCACCTTCACCAACCTGGCAACCGGCATGATGGCTCCAACTTCCGGCCATATAGAATTCCAGGGGACCTTCGTGTCGGGTCAAAGGCCCCACATCATCACCCAGATGGGGCTGGTGCGCACTTTTCAGAACCTGCGGATCTTCTCGAGCCTGACCGTACTGGAGCACGTCACCCTCGGACATTTTTGCCGCACCACCACCAGGGTTTGGAGCAATGTCCTACGGACCAGGCAGGTCAAGGAGGAGGAAGAAAAGGTAAGGGCTCGGGCGGAGGAGATACTTGCTTTCGTCGGGCTGCTCGATAGGAAGGATTGGCCCGCAAGGAGCCTTCCCTACGGCCAGCAGCGGCTCTTGGAGATTGCTCGCGCTCTAGCTACAGATCCAAGAATGATCATGCTTGATGAGCCGGCCGCAGGGATGACTATGCAGGAGAGCAGCGATCTCATCCATCTGATCCGGTCCATTCGCGATCGGGGGATTACGGTCTTCTTGATCGACCACAAGATGAGACTAGTGATGAATGTATCGGAACGGATAGCAGTCTTGAACTTCGGCCGCAAGATAGCAGAAGGCACCCCCAAGGAAATCCAGGAAAACCCTGATGTAATTGAAGCCTACCTTGGCAAGGGCAGAAGGACGGCTTAATACAGGGAAAGGAAGAGGCCCATGCTTCGTCTAGAAAACGTTAACGCTTTTTATGGCCACATTCAGGCTCTCCATGAAGTTTCTTTGGAAGTATCCGCGGGGGAAATCGTCTGCTTGATCGGAGCGAATGGTGCGGGCAAGACAACTACTCTGATGAGCATCATGGGCGTGGTATCGACCCCCCAGGGCAAGATCTTGTTCGAGGACGAGGACATCACCGGCAGGCCCACACCCTCGATCGTCCATAAAGGGATCTCGTGTGTGCCGGAAGGACGCAGGATTTTCCCCCAACTGACGGTCATGGAGAACTTGGACATGGGGTTTTACCCCCGCCGCGATCGACCCGCGGAGTTCGAGGAAGACTTGGAGAGGGTCTTCCAATTGTTTCCCGTTCTTAAGGAACGGAAGGATCAGCTCGGGGGGACTTTGAGCGGAGGCCAGCAGCAGATGCTCGCTCTGGCGAGGGGACTGATGGCCAGGCCGAAGCTCCTCCTCCTCGACGAACCTTCGTTGGGGCTTGCACCATTGCTCGTCGAACAGGTGATGGAAAGCATCGTTGAGATCAATAAGCAGGGCACAACGGTTCTGCTCGTTGAACAAAACGCCCTCATGGCCTTGGAGATCTCTCACCGGGGCTATGTACTGGAGACAGGAGCCATCACCATCTCCGGCGACTCCCAAGAGCTCATGGCCAACGCCCAGGTTCGCAGCTCCTATCTTGGGGCTTAACGGGGCAGTAAGCGGCGAGACAGCCTCTCAATCCGTTGAATGATGTAGCGTCCCTCCCTGCTGCTTAGAATGCGAGGCTGGCAGTTGACGATGCGCACGGGCAAGAAGTCGATTTGCTCAACCTTGCCCCGTTTCAAGACAGCCTGCAGGATGATCGACTCTTCAGTGAGGGGGGGACGCAGCTCATCGAAGACGAAATTGCCCAAGCTGTAGACGATTACGCCCCCCTTGTAGAATTCAACCCCCTGGAGCACGTGGGGATGATGTCCAAGGACCAGATGGGCTCCAGCATCGACTGCTCCCCGCCCCAACTCATACTGGGCCTGGGTTGGTTCTTCTTTGTATTCCTGTCCCCAATGGAAGGAAACGACGACCACATCGGCCTGCTTCCGAGCAGAACGCACGTCTTCTTTGACCAAGTCCAGCCTGGCCGGCGCAACCCCGGGCAGGATATCTGTGGCTGCCCAGTTGTGGGGCTCCCTTGTATAGACAAACCACATCTCTGTGTAGGCCAAGAATGCTATCCTTAGGCCCCCCTGTTCCACGATGAGGGGGGTTCGGGCCTCCGCTAGGTTCCGGCCAGCGCCGGCAAAGCCGATCCCCGCCTCGCCGAGGATATCCATAGTCTGGAAGAGAACTTGATTATCATAATCCAGGATGTGGTTGTTGGCTAGCGATACCACGTCCACTCCCCCATAGGCCAGGCCCCATACTGACTCCGGCTCCCCGCGGAACATGTTGAGAAACCGGCCGCCAACCCCCAGGGGGCACTCCAAGTTGGCGAAAACCAGGTCGGCCCCCTTAAGGGTGGGAGCCACCTGCTCAAAGGGATAGGTCCATCCCCTCTTCAGCTGAAGCCCTTTAACCTTGCGCTCGAACATGATATCGCCAACGGCCATCATCAACACTTCAGGGTCCTCTTCCTCAACCTGGTCCGCCAGCTGCTTTAGGAACTGATCGATCTTCGTTCGTCGACGGGGATAAAACGAAGCAAGCCTGTCCGCCAGCCAGCCTTGGGGCACCGGGATCAGATAAGCCCGCTGTTGCAGCTGGCAATCAACAAGCTGCAAAGGCTTGAGTCCAGCCCAAAGGCCTTCGGGGGATATGATTCCCGCCACATCCAAGCCCTTGGCAACAAGCTCAACGATCTCCCCTTCGGACTTAGGTTTAATGTGCCCGGCCAATTCACCGAGGGATTTTTCCCACAGGGACTCATATTCCTCGGCTCCATAGCAGCTCATGGCCCCATCCGCAAGGAGCTCCTCAAGGTTCACCGGTCCCACCATAGGGTGGAGGCGGTTGACCACCAGGATCCCCGCCCTTTCCTTTAGCGGAAGGGCCCCCTCCAGGTCTTCGCCAGCATCACATACGAAAAAGTCTAGACCTTGCTGACTGGTGGTGGTAACCAGTTCAACCTCTTCCAAGGACCAATCGGCTACGGCCCACTGGAGTTCATGCGGGACGCCCACCCGGATGGGTCGGTCCAACCCAGCCTTGACCCCCAATAGCAAAATGCCCACCAAGATGACAGCCGCCGGTGACCGGCCCATAACTCCCACCCCTTTGATATGTACGTGGGTCTGGGGGCCATTATGAAGCATTCCAGGGGCTTCCCCACTGACCAGAGAGGGAGTCATCAGTCCAAAGCTCCCTTGGGTTGCGCTGTAGAGGTAAACAGAGCTCACGGCCTGCTAACGCGAGCACCAAGTGCTTGAAGGGGTAAGACCTCTGGATTCAGCATCTACTCGAGGCGTTCCCGCGAATTGCGGGACGGTATCGGACTTGGTTGATGGCGAGAGATGGACTATCGGCCCTATGCGCCGGAGCAAAGAAATGAGTGAGATTGCTTAGAGCTACGGTTACTATGGCGTGTTTACGTCTATTGCTTTTCACCTCCCCGACATCCGGTCAAGTCCCAAATGTGGTGTAAATTCTCCTCCTGGTTGTTGAGTTCAAGCGGCAGTGCTTCGCTTCGGTTCCGTCTGCGCAGGTTCGTTGTCACTTTCTGAGCGTTTGTGCTCCCAGTAGGCTTCCATTCGAAAGTAAAGCCGTCTAGTCGTCCACTCCTCATCCTGCTCC
>LSQX01167465.1_pt1 | contig 35847 bp, 30 predicted proteins | sample 654561 | NCBI WGS metagenome assembly LSQX01 (sample SAMN04489861, study PRJNA283612) | anaerobic digester metagenome | isolation source: 4 biogas reactors fed with cattle manure at either 37C or 55C with and... | place: Denmark: Kongens Lyngby | collected 2014 | reverse complement strand
TTGAATGACTGCCCTCCTCTCTTCAATTCTTGATGCCGGCAGGCATCAGCTTTGCCGCTCCGGATTGCGGCAAGAAGCGTTGAAACAAAACTGCAAGTATGCGTTATCGATCTATTCGCGATACAGTAAAATCGCGGTGGCTCTGCCTACCTGTGCTGATCGCTCTGAAATCGGACAAGTTCAATCGTGACCGGAGCGTCGTCTGCCATCTGCCCCCGAACGCGCGTAACGCGCTTCTCGTCATTTTTTCTGATAATTTTCAACCATTCTGACTGGGATCAGGCATGGCCGATCATCCTCCCCGCCGTTTAGCGGGGAGGTATGTTCGCGCTAGTACAGGGCGGCCACATTTTGCACAGCCAAGGCAAATGTATCCCATTTGGCCTGCGTATATGCGGCGTAGCCAAGCGTATAGCCGGCCGATTCGAGACTGCCCAATGTTCCGGGATCGCCGCCGATCAAGAGCTGAACCGTGGTCGCCACGCGGCCAAAATTATACTTAAACAGCTCAGCCAGTGCCGCATCACCTAAACCATCCATGAAATACGTGATCTGAATTTCGTGATCCGCTTGCGAGTTCATGGATCCTTCTACCCAATCAAGTATCTCACCTGAAACGGCTGCCAGCTTGAGGCTCGATCCGGCTGTACCTTCTTCCAAATAGGCAATTTTGGCAAGGATCGTCATTAAAGTCAGATCTGCTGCCGGCATCGGCGCTTCTGTTGGTGCTGCCGTGGGCGCTTCTGTTGGTGCTGCCGTCGGTGCGGTTGTTGGTGCTTCAGTTGATGCTGTTGCAGGAGCCGCAGTCACTGCTTCGGTTGAAATTGTGGCTGGGCTTTCCGTTGGTATAGTTACCGGCAATCCCGGGGTGATAGTCAGCAGCCCCAAAAAAAACATGAGAATCATCACGAGAAATGCCAGGTTTGCTTTCTGCACGGTATTATCCTCCAATCAGAGTTCTAAAAAACAATGTTCGGCCAGAATGGTGCGTTTGTGCATTGTTACTGTGAGGCATCCCTCCTTTCCCTGATGTCGCGGCTCCAAATCGTCTGAACCGATCCGTGCGATAAGCGCAGACTGTGATTGCGACGAATAACGGGCAACGTGGTTGCAAATTTCTCTTCTAAAAAGTCGGGATTACAAAAGACGGGATCGCCGGCATGGTTGAAATCGGCGGCCAGACGCCAGTCGGAATCGTTGCGATCGGTGGCCAAACACCAGTCGGGATCGTTGAGATCGGCGGCCAAACACCAGTCGGGATCGTTGCGATCGGCGGCCATGTAGCCGGCGTGGTCGGCACTGTTTCTACTGTGGGGACTTCCGTCGGTGCTGCTGTGGGAGCTTCCGTCGGTGCTGCCGTTGCCGCCGTCGTGGGTTCTGCAGTCACCGATGCGGTTGGACTCTCTGTACTACTTTCCGTTGTACCGATTTCCGGTATACCCGGGCTGAAGGATATCAGCCCCATAAACATGAGAATCATCAAGAGAATTGCCAGAACTGCCCTTTGCATTTTGTTATCCTCCCATCAAGAGTAAAGGTATGACAGTCAGCGGCCGAAAATGCTCCCTCGTTTGTCGTTAATTTTTCAGGTATCACTCCTTTCTTTGACATCTTGCCTGCAGGCATGTGAACTCGAACATCCCCTAATTGTGCAGGCCATTTGCGAAAACTGCAGCTGCGTGCAATCCGACTATTCGCCGTACAGCGAAATGGTGATGGTTCTGCCGACCTCGGGATCGCTCAGATAACGGATAAAATCGATCGTGACCGGTGAGTCATCCGCCGTGTAGAAGGCGACGACACAGTCGCTGATCCCCTCACCTGGATTTACATCCTGAAAAAAAGCAGCGCCTTCCGGCAGTTCATACATGTCCAGCGGCATGTCGTTCTGGTTCGCATATACGTCGAGGGCCCAGTATGGCGACATGGCTTCATTGCTGTTGTTAAAAAAATCAAAGGTTATCTGAAAATAGGATTCATCCGTTTCCGGATCGTATGTTGCTTCCCAGCCGGTCACCATGATGGACACATCACTGATCTGAACTTCCTCCTCCAGACCGAACTCGCTGTAGTCGGCTTCGCTATCGTAAAAGTCGTGTGAATACCATTCCCCGGAAATCATGTCAAAATCATTGACTTGCGTTCTTAGTCCTTCAGGCCCGACGAAGTCGACAAAGACACGTCCATACTGAAACCACTCTGCATCAAACATATTGAACAGGTCGTTGCTGAAGGCATCGTAATCAAGCGGTTCACTTTCTGACTGAGGCTCGATGACGATGATCATGAGGTTGAAATTATATTGATTGTCAATCTCGCCAAACAGCAGATGATCCGACCAGACCGCCAATTCCGCCTTGACGGCATCAAGCAGCGTGGATCCCGGTGTCACCAGATCTGACGGTTCCGGAGCTGGCTCCGTTTCACGTGGCCTGAGGCCGATTGCCTGTACAGGAACGGCAGCCAGTGCCACAACGAGCATAAAAGCCAAGGCGGCTCGCAAATATTGTTTTTTCTTGGAAAACTCACGTTTCATTATTCTGTCCTCCTTAATCGGGAGACCGTGTCCTCCTGACAGGAACATGGTCAGCCTGCCAATTATTCTGATCAATTATATCGCATATATATTCGGTTTTGTGTTCATTCAATACAGCCGGAGGCCTGGGCTCTCGTTTTTCGCTAAAAAAATGGCAAAAACTGTTACCGAAGTTCGATCGGACATCGGGGCGATCGACTATGCTGTAACGTACGCAATGCGTCAAGGAGGGTTTCCTATGAGACCGATTTGGACCGGCACCATATCCTTCGGACTTGTGAACATTCCGGTCAGCCTGATCGGCGCCGAAGAGACGAAAGAACTGTCATTCAGCCTGATGGACTCGAAAGACCACGCCAAAATCAGGTACCAGCGAATCAATGCCGACACGGGCAAGGAAGTTGCCTGGGACCAGATCGTCAAATATTACGAATTCCCGGATGGTTCATATGTGACAGTGACCGACGAGGACTTTGCCAAAGCCGATCCCAAATCGTCCAAAGCGGTTGAGATCGAAGCGTTCATTGATGCGACAGAACTGAGCCCCCTCTATATGGAAAAGCCGTACTTTATCAAACCAAACAAAGGCGGTGACAAAGCGTACGCCTTATTGCGCGCTGCCATGGCTGAAACGGGACAGGTCGGAATCGGCAAAGTCACGATTCGAACGCGTCAGAGCCTGTGTGCGATCATGCCGCAGGAAGAGGGTCTCGTCCTGCTCATGCTTCGCTTTGCATCGGAACTGCGCAGTATCGAAGCACTGAACCTTCCAGACACCGTAAAAAAAGCCAGAATCACGAAGAAAGAGCTGGATCTCGCTGTCTCGCTGATCAAGAATTTGAGCGTGGCCTGGAATCCCGAAGACTACAAAGATGAATACAGTGAGGCCCTCATGGCGCGCATCGAGGCGAAAAGCCGCGCCAAAGGGAAACCCTTGCCGGATGAACCTGAAGTCGACCGCAAGCCGTCCAAGGTCGTCGACCTCATGGCACTGCTGAAGCAGTCCGTGGAAGCGAAAAATGCAGCAACAGTTCAGTCGAAGGCAAAGACAAGTGAACGCAGACCAAAAAAGAAGACATCGTGATGGCACTCGAGACATACCGAAAAAAGCGGAATTTCGATAAGACCGGCGAACCGGCCGGTGACGCCAGACCATCCGGTCCGTCACTTCGTTTCGTCGTACAGCTGCACGACGCTTCAAGGCTCCATTATGACTTTCGCCTCGAATGGGATGGCGTACTCCTGTCCTGGGCAGTGCCGAAAGGTCCAAGCTATAATCCCAAAGATAAACGGCTGGCCGTCCATGTGGAAGACCATCCGCTGGAGTATCGCACGTTCGAAGGCATTATCCCCGAAGGTGAATATGGCGGCGGTACGGTTATGGTCTGGGATGAAGGCACGTGGGAACCGCAGGTCGAGATGCCGGCCGCTCTGGAAAACGGTTCACTGAAATTTTACCTGTCCGGCCAGCGCCTCAGAGGCCGCTGGGCACTCGTCCGCATGAAGCCGAAGGCGGGGGACGACAACAGCTGGCTCCTGATCAAGGAGAAAGATGAGCATGTTCAGCCGGAAAGCGGTATAGAAACGTATGATACTTCCGTCGTCACAGGCCGCACCCTGCGGGAAATCGCGGAAGCCGATGCCGTGAGTGACGATCTGCCGGCCGGACCGCTTCCGTTCAGCGAGACGGAGATCATGCTGGCTAAACTGTCTGATCGCGTCCCGGGCGGCGATGAGTGGCTTCATGAAATCAAATTTGACGGGTACCGCATCACCTGCTTCGTCGAAAACGGCGCGGCACGATTCATGACAAGGAGCGGACTCGATTGGACAGACAAGTTCAAGTCGATCGCCGGCGCCATCGCCGTGTGGGATCCCGGCAACATCGTCGTGGACGGCGAAATGGTCGTCTTTGATGAGGCCGGCAGGAGCGATTTCCAGCGTCTTCAAGCTGCCATGAAAGATCCGTCCGACCACGCATTGCATTATGTTTTGTTCGACTGTCTCGCCATTGGCTCGACCGACTTGAGAAAGCGGCCGCTTCTCACCAGAAAAGCGCTGCTTGAAGCGCGCGTCAAAGACGCGCCGGCGGAGATTTTGTTCAGTTTCCATCAGATTGGCCACGGACAGACTGTTTTTGAGAGTGCCTGTTCTGCCAATCAGGAAGGCATTATCTCGAAGCATGTCGACGCCGCCTATCGCGCCGGCAGAAGCGACCGCTGGCTTAAGATAAAATGCGACCGCCGCCAGGAATTCGTCATCGGCGGGTATACGACCTCAGTGAAAAGCCGAACGGGACTTTCTTCCCTGCTGCTCGGCATTCATGACGATGCGGGGCTCACATACGTCGGCCGTGCGGGCACAGGTTTTACAAATGATAGTGCGGCTGAGCTGCTGCAGGCATTCAAATCGATCACGCGCAAAACGAGTCCGTTTGCAAAAGAGATCCCCGCGCGCCGCCATGAAACCATTACCTACGTAAAGCCAGCGATGCTGGCTGAAGTCAGATACGCCGAAATGACAGATGACGGATTGCTGCGTCATGCGTCTTTCAAAGGTGTGCGCCGGGACAAGCCTCCCGAAAATATTGTTCTCGAAACACGAAAGGCAAAAAAAACAAGCGAAACGGTTGACGGTAATCTTCCACGGTACGGAGACATCACGCTCACATCGCCGGACAAAATCGTATATCCGGAAGCGGGGTTGACAAAAAAGGATGTCGCCGACTACTACTGGGCAGTGAAAGACCGTATTCTGCCGTATCTGCAAAACCGTCCGCTGACGCTGATCCGCTGTACTGACGGCATAGGCGATCATTGTTTTTTTCAAAAACATATGAATCATGCGATATCCGGCATGACGGAATTCCCTTTTACGGAAAATGACGGCGACAAAGCAAAAGCGATGATCATAAAAGACGCCGCCGGCCTGATTGGTGCCGTCCAGATGGGGGCTGTTGAATTTCACGTCTGGGGGTCTGCCGCAGACCATTTGGAAACGCCGGATATGCTTGTTTTTGACCTCGATCCCGATGAAGGCATGGATATCCGTGATCTGAGACAGGGTGTCAGGGATCTGAAAGGGGTGCTGGACGATGCCGGCTTGATCTCGTTTCTGAGAACGAGCGGCGGAAAGGGTTACCATATAGTCGTGCCGCTTCAGCCGTCTGCCGGCTGGCCGCGAGTCCGTGACACGGCCAAATCCGCCGCCGACATCATGGAAGCCGCATGGCCTGACCGCTATACGTCCAATATGCGAAAGGCCAACCGCAAAGGACGCATCTACATTGACTGGGTGCGAAACGGGCGCGGCGCCACATCGGTCTCCAATTTCTCGCTTCGAAGCCGGCCAGGTGCGCCGATTGCCTGGCCGCTGCGCTGGTCGGACCTTGCGAAAATCCTGCCGGCCGATGTCACCTTAGCCAATCACCGTTCGTATCTGAAGACATTGAGCGGCTGGAGCGACTTTTTTGCGCAGCCGCAATCGCTGAAACAGACTACGGAGCCGTGATATACATTTCGAGCCCTTCGTACTTTGTCTTCTTGATTCCCGCCACCTTCATCAGATCTGCCGTTTTCTCAAACGGCCCGTTGCTTTCGCGGTAGCGGATAATGGCCCGGGCAGTCGCCGGGCCGATGCCGGGAAGTGTGATCAGCAGCGGTTCGTCCGCCGTGTTGATATTGACCTTGCCGTCGGGTGTGCCCGGCAGCGGCTGTACCAGAGCGGCAAGCTGGGGATTTTCCACCAGCTCATCACGGGTTGGAATATAAAACATCTGGTGCGCCATTACACGCATGGCCAGATTAATATGTTCCGACGCCGCCTCTTCTCTCAGACCGCCGGCATCGGCGACCACATCGGCCAGAATCGTTCCGTCGGGGACGTAGTAAAGACCCGGCAGATAAACGGCTCCCGTGAGATAAACGGGAAAGTGCTCGCGCGCATCGACCGTCAGTACGGAATGAAATGTTTCGACCGCCGTATCTTCCGCTGCTGCCGGCATCGTTTCAGTGACAATGGTCAGCTCGGGCGGTCTCTCACGCGGCCAGAATAGCCAGACGGGAACAGATAGCAGAATGACAAGGGGAAGCAGCCACAGCTTTGACAATTTCGCTTCGGATACGGACTGTTTGGTTTTCATGACTTATCTTTGCCCGAAAAAAAGCCGCGGCCAGGATAAATAAAACGTCGGCAACCGACAGTGGCTGTCGCTTGCCGACACCATGACGCAGATGCTTAAGCCAGATTGCGGTCAGGCCGCCTGCTCAGATGGCAGAGCCGACACTATCCTCCGGTTTCGTCTCAGACGGTTTCGGTCGGGCCTGCCAGAGTTTTTCAAGTTTATAGAAGTCGCGTTCCTCTGCCATGAACAAGTGCACCACCACATCGCCGAAATCAAGCAGAATCCAGCGTCGTGACGCTTCGCCTTCCGTGTGATGCGGTGTGAGGTCTTGCTCCTCCTTCAATTTGAACAGAATTTCATCAGCCAGCGTTTTCAGATGCGTCACGTTGCTTCCCGTAGCAATCACGAAATAGTCGGCCAAAACGGTCTTTCCCTCAACGGTTATCGTCTCGATGTCCTTAGCATTCTTCTCTTCCAGGATGGCCGCAATGCGCAGAGCCAGCGCATGCTGTTTCGATGTTTCACTTTTTGTTTCGTTCAAATCGGTTCTCCTTTTTAGCAGTCGATGATTTATTTGCATTCGTTGTTTATGATGGTGTTTTTTCTGTCGTCCGGCTGGCTTCACCCGGTTTGAAATGCGTCAGTGTCAGCTTGGCTGCCCGCGTCAGCGGATGCACATCCTTTTTGTTTCGCCTCAATGCCATAAATACTTCAGCGAGGCAGCGCTCCATGGCTAGGTCCAGGTCCGTATCCGCGGCATCACGGATCGCTTTCAGGTTTTTGAACGGCCGTCCGTATTCGATCTTATCTGCCAGATAAATGATCTGATCGAGACGAGTCATCAGGCCGCGGCTCGTGGTGTGGTAAAAAATCGCAGCCAGGACGTCCCGGTCCGTGATGCCGAGATATCGCCTGGCATAATAGGAACCGGCAGGTCCGTGTGCCACATCGTCATTGGCCACACCCAGATAGCCCGCCCGTTTCGCGTACTTGCGCTGTGTGCCGAGCGGAAGGTGCTTGGCGCAATCGTGGGCTATACCGGCCAGTGCCGCCTGACGGACGTCCAGATTATGTATGCGGGCCAGCCGGATCGCATACCACATGACATTCAGCGTATGGACCCGACGCTTCTGCGGCAGGAGCGGCCAGATGGCCGTCTCCAACTCCAGAAGTCTGGCCCAGGTGTCGTCATCAAGCGCTGCCGCCTCTGCGGCAAAATCGTAGATGCGGTTGGTGCTGATGAATTCGTGCACGGCCGGCGGAAGACTGTCCCTGACTTGTCCGTCCTGCTGAAGCCTCTCCCGCAAGGCGGTAGACGATACGTCCGTCGGCTTCATCTTGAAAAACTTGATCTTGGCATCGTACTTTTCCCGAATCCGGTCAGCCTGTTTCAGCGCATCTTCTTCGCTCGTATCGCCGCGCAGGGCGAGGAAGAGCCGCACCTCCTTCAGGAGTGCTTCCGGCTGATGCCATGTCTCAATCGAAAACAGTACATCGGACCCGGCGATCAGATCAAACTTCACAGCTTTGCTTTCGCGGCTGTACGTCCGGCGCAGATGACGGACCGTCTCCAGCGTGTAGTCAATGCCGCCGTGCGCGATCTCATCATCCCTCAATTCAGCGTAACTCAGATCTGCTGTGCCGAGCCTGACCATCTCATAGCGGTAGGCGGCAAATGAGAGCCGCCTTTTCTTGTGCGGCGGCGTGCCGACCGGCATGACCAGAATGCGGTCCAGCTTGCCGCTTTCCCATGCGGCTTTCAAAACAGCGCGATGCCCGTTATGAAAGGGATCAAAAGTACCGCCGTAAATGCCGATGCGCACGCGCTACGCTCCGGCCAGAAAGGCTTCAATGAACGGGTCGATTGCTCCATCCATGACACCGTCAACATCACCGGTTTCCATATTCGTGCGATGGTCCTTCACCATCGTATAAGGACAGAATACGTATGACCGGATCTGACTGCCCCAGGCGTTGTCCATCACGTCGCCCTTCAGATCTTCGATACGGTCCAGGTTCTTCTGTTTTGCCAGCTGATAAAGCTTCGCCTTCAGCATATCCAGGGCCGTTTCCCTGTTCTGGATCTGAGACCGTTCGTTCTGGCACGCCACCACGATGCCGGTCGGCAGATGTGTCAGACGCACAGCCGACGAGGTTTTGTTGACATGCTGGCCGCCGGCGCCGGACGAACGGTAGGTATCGACTTTGAGATCCTCTGAACGGATGTCAATCTGAATCGAACTGTCGAGTTCCGGCAGCACTTCGACGGAGGCAAATGACGTATGGCGCCTGCCCGATGAGTCAAACGGCGAAATTCGCACCAGCCGATGCACGCCGTGTTCAGAGCGCATATAGCCGTAAGCATTCTCGCCGTCCAGCTTGAACGACACGCTCTTGATGCCCGCTTCCTCACCATCCTGATAATCCAGGACCGAAAGCGCAAAGCCCCTCGACTCGGCCCAGCGCGCGTACATGCGGTACAGCATTTCACACCAGTCCTGTGCCTCCGTGCCGCCGGCTCCGGCGTGCAGTGTCACAAGCGCATTGCTTGCATCATGTTCGCCAGTCAGGAGCGTCTCCAGTGTCATCTGGTCGACCATTTCCTCCAGCTCAGCCAGCTTCACGCCAACGTCTTCAGCGATCTCGGGATCGTCTTCCTCGCTGCCCAGTTCAAGCAGCAGGAGCAAATCTTCATACCGGGACTGCACCGCTGCATAGCGGTCGATGCGATCCTGCAAATGTTTCATTTTCGTCTGAACTTTCTGCGCGTTTTCGATGTCCTGCCAGAAATCCGGCTCGGCTGCACGCGCCTCCAGTTCAGCTGCCTGATCGCGCATGCGCGCAACATCGAGTGCTTCGCCCAGACGTGCGATCGGTGCTTTCATTTGAGCAATCGCCTGATTGTAACGGTCATATTCCAGCATGAAATCCTCTTATTTCGGTTTTAACGGTTGTTCGACCTGGGCCTTGCGCACCAGCAGTTCGTACCAGACACCCGCCAGTTTGGCCCGCGACAGTATTTCCCAGGCAAACAGGAAGCCGCCGATCAGGGCGACACCGTACGTGCTGTTGTTCGCCAGCGGTGTAAACCACATATCGAGCAGCATGAAGGCAGCGGTCAGCATGACAACGGATGACGCAATCTGCAAACGCATGCCGCGCCCCAGCAGATAGCTCTGCTGCATCGACTTGCCGATCGAGCCGCCAAACTTCAGCATTTCCGGCGGCACAAAGAAAAAGGCAGATATGAAGATGAGGTACGGGATCAGAAAAAACGGTGACGAGATCAGATACACGAGCGCAGCCAGTACCTGAAACACGATGATGCGCAGCCAGGTCTGCAAGGGAATGCGACCGCCAGCTGAGGCATTCGCAGTCAGAAAATGCCGCAGGTAATCAATGCCCGCGATCATGCCGATGAAGCGCGCCAGTACCTGCATTCCGATGAAGTTCCAATGCCCCGATTCAAGCTGCGGCAGCGTCCCTTGTCCCTCTGCGAACTGCAGCAAGCGCTGCAAGAGCCCGGAAAAATCGGAATTGGCAAACGGAACGAGAAATCCGGCGGCAAAAATGGCGACAAGCAGAACGAACCAGAGGCGCACGCGCTGTTCCGGTTTCACGTCATAAAATTTCAGGGCCTTGCCTACTGTTAGAAAGTTCATCGTCCTCCCAAGGTTAACACACGCAATAGTCGTGTCAACGCCGTGCTGTTACGGTTAAAGCCGGCAACAAGCCGGTCCCGCGAAACACAAGACGCCTGATTCATTATATTGGTTTTGTCAATTCTTTACGCCGGCCGCATCGACACGATTTATCGATTCCTTGCCGCTGTTCGCCAGCTTATACGTCTGACCGGCGACGTATTGCCGGTACATGTCGTCGTTCATGCCGCCATGCCGGATCAGATCGGCATAAAAATGTCCGCTTTGCTTGACTGTTCGCACCTGCGTCTCATAATCGCAGTGAACGAGACCGAAGCGTGCCGACTCCCCTTCTTTCCATTCGAAATTGTCGATAAAGCACCAGTGATAGTAGTGACTGATCGGCAATGCAGATTTCGACACCAGTTCAAGATGCTCCGCGATATAGCGCGCTCTGAAACGGTCATCGTTATCGCATGTGCCGTTCTCGGATATGCGGATCGGCACAGGCATCATGGCAAAGCATCGCTCACAGCACTCGATCAGGCCGGGCGGATATATCTCCCAATTCAGGTCGTTGACGGGTGTACGCGGCGGCAAAGTGCCGCGCCACAGCCGTACATGACTTTGCGAGTAATAATTAAGCGCGATGAAGTCAGCGTACTGCCCGCGCTTCACATGTCCGAGATTGCGAAACGGAAAGCGAAACTGTCCCGTAAAACAGGCGCGAGCCAGACCGTCCTGAAATAAAAAGCGCTGCAGCGAGGCGGACAGCCGGTCAACAATGCTTTTGCGAAACGGTGTGAAAACCCGCATGCTGTGCGCAAACGAGACGTGCGATGCGCCAAAGCCCGCCTCGCTGCGGACGCGGTGAATCAGGCTGTAAGCTGAGATGTGTGCTTCGATGAACACATTCATGACGCGGATCATCGTGAAAAACGACGTTTCCTCCGGCGGCCATTCACCGGACAGGTAGCCCATGGAAGCAAAAACATTCGGCTCATTCAAGGTTATGTAGTCGGAACACAGGTCGCCCAGCCGAGCCAGACAGCGCTCAATAAAGCGCAGGTAAAAGCCAATGTTTTCTCGCTTCGCAAAACTTCCTTTCGCCTCAAACCAGAGCGGATGACTGAAATGGTAAAACGTGATCAGCGGGGTGATGCCCAGACTATTCAGATATGAAAGCTCTTCCCGGTAATGCAGCAGGGCGTCGTCCGAGAAAACGCCTTCTTTTGGCTCGATCCGGGCCCATTCCAGCGACATGCGGTAATCCCTGATATTGAGTGAAGCCAGCAGGTCGGCATCCTCCCGAAAAAGCCTGTAATGCTGGGTGGCTCTGCTGACATCACTGCCGTCTTTTATCTTGCCTTCGGCTGAGAATGCGTTCCAGTTTGAGCCAGCGTCTCCGCCTTCGATCTGAGTCGAGGCCGTCGCCACGCCGAGCCGAAAATCCTTTTTCAGCGAAAAATTCATAAATTTCTCCTTTATCTCGTCGTACGCTGAAATCTTGATCACGCGCCTCATCTGATTCTCTCTGTTAGGCCTCTCGATGTCCAGCCGTACCGCCGCGCCTTGCTGATTGCCAATCGGCAACTGCCGGTCCAGGTTAAGGCAAAACAGCCTGCACGCTGCTTTGTGACAGACTTTTGCAAATTTCTCTTGTTCAAGTGCCAAAATAGGGTTTTCGATATATTCGATTTGTCAATTGATGTTGCCGCACCTAATCATTAAACTGTATTTTTATTGAGACAAGCTGTCGCCGAAGGAGGCACTCCATGCGTATTGATGATTTTCGCGTTCGCGCAGACCTGCTCTATGCCATTCCCGCTGACCAGCATGCCCCCGACCAGATTTGCGCCCTTTTGAATGCTCATCCGGAAGTGCGCTTCGTATCCCTGACGGGCGTCGATATCGCCGGCAACGACACGGATGAGAAAATTCCCGTATCCCGCTTTCTGGAAGAACTCGACTCATATCTGGCGGGCGGCGTGCAAACGGATGGATCCTCTGTGGTTCTCCCCTGTATTGCCACCATCAACGACGCCCAGATCGACCTCGTGGCCGATCTCGATGTGAACTGGTACGTCGACTATAACTATGAGAACCTTGATCGTGTCAGCGACAAGCCCTGGGGCACACTCCGGATCCCAAGCTTTCTTGTCCATAACGGCGTGCGGGTCTGTGCCCGTTCCGTTTTGAAACAGGCTCTTGAACATGCGGATGAGACGCTTAAGTCACTGATGGCAAGGCACCCTCAGGTTTTCGAGACAATGGGTGTTCAGGCAGACGAGGTCGCGTCATTTCAGCTGGTTGCGGCGACGGAACTGGAATTCTGGGTGCGCACCCCGGACGACATCATTGACAAGGAACATCTGTCCACATCCCAGACTCTGAAAGAACAATACTGGAAACGAACCAAAGGCATCGTCCGTTCCGCGCTGGAACAAACGCTCCGCCTGCTGGAACTGTACGGTTTCGCACCCGAAATGGGGCACAAGGAAGTCGGCGGTGTCAAGGCCATGCTGCATGAGAGCGGCAACATGGATCACATTCTCGAACAGCTGGAAATCGACTGGCAATACGCAGCGGGCCTGCAGGCTGCCGACAACGAGCTGGCCATCCGGATTCTGGTCAAGGAAATATTCCGCCTGCACGGACTGGAAGCGTCTTTCATGGCAAAGCCGATCCAAGGCGTTGCCGGCAATGGCGAACACACACACGTCAACTATTCTGCAGTCATGAAAGATGGCCGCTGCATCAATCTCTTTTCACCGAGCGATTTTCGTCACGATTTTCTGAGCGAAATCGGCTACGGCGCACTGATGGGACTTCTCAAGCACTACCGCGATCTTGTCGCACCGTTTGCATCGGCCAGCATCGATGCGTTCAACCGGCTGAAACCGGGGTATGAGGCACCGACGCATGTGGCGGTTTCGATCGGCGAATCACCGGAAAAGCCGAGCCGCAACCGGACGGTACTCGTCTGCCTTGTGCGCCATCCCTCAAATCCGAAGGCAACCCGATTCGAACTGCGCTCGCCGAACCCGCACTCCAACATGTACTTTGTCATGGCATCAGCGAGCCAGACGATGCTGGACGGCATATCGCATGCTCTGACCGAATCACGGTCGCGGACCGATCTCATGGAGGAACTGACTCGCGAACCTGGTGTTCCCAGTCCTTATCTGCCGGAGGATCGTCTTTTTCGCACGGAGTCGGACATCTTCACTGTGTACTCGGAAGCAGAACGGGATGCGTATTTCGGCCGGCCGGCCGCTACCGTCTATGATACGCTGAAACACCTGATGCAATCGGATCGGCATGACGTGCTGTTTGCCGGGGGGGTGTTCAGCGACCGTCTGCTCCGTTCTTACACAAAGGCGATGACCGATGCCTGGGAGCTCGAACTGAAAGATCGCATCCTGATGAACAATCTGACGCGCATCCGGGCCATCAAGCCAATGGGCCAGACAACGCCGTTTGATGCAGAACAGTGGAACGATATCGATCGCCTGCGGCACATGCTTGCCAAATCAGATGGCGTCACTCAGTCACTTTTCGACCGCATCCGGGATGCACTGGACCGGCGCGATCTGGCAAAGACGAATGCCTTATTCTCGGAAATGAATGCCGCTATGGAGACACTTGAGGCGCGTTACGAACGCTACCGCAAAAACCAGCTGGATTTCAACTGAGATCAACTTTTAAGTCAGACGCGTGACGGATACAACGCCGTTCACAAGCTGCAGCGATTCGATCAGGGCGTTCGGACGTCCATCCTCCTCGCTGTCTTCACTGTCCAGCGTAAGCAGCAGGCTCGATATCCCCTTTATCGCGACATCCTGATGAAGAGTGACGAGGCGGCAGCCGGAAGGCACCACCTGATCGAGAATGCGCGGCAGGACGCCGGCATAGTTTTCCACGCGAAGCAGCAGGGTGAACATGTCCCCCCGGCGCGTCTCGTCGAACACGCGCACGGAACCGACATATTTGTAATACGCACTGCGTGAAATACCGACCTTGCGGACAGCCTGACTGATGGAAAAGCATTCTCCCTGATCAAGCAGGCGTTTCACCTCGAGCACTTTTGCAAATACATCCGGCAAGGCATCGGCCTTGACAAGCAGATACTCCTGTTCAGGCATTCCCTGCAGTCCTCCCGATCTTTTGCTCCAGCAAAAACGACTGCAGCTTCTGCACGGCCAGCCCTCTGTGGCTGATCTTGTTTTTCTCTGCCGGATTCAGTTCAGCCGTCGTTTTGCCAAGCGACGGCACATAGAATACAGGATCAAAGCCAAAGCCGTTTTGGCCGCGTTTTTCGGGGACGATCATGCCGTCAACGCGGCCTTCGAACGTATGCTCTGTTCCATCGGGCAAAATAAACGCCAGCACGCAATGAAACGATGCGGTCCAGTCCGCCGGTGACGTCCCTTTCAGCAAATCCCAGATAAGCGCGATCTTGTCGTCATAACCGGCTTCAGCACCGGCAAAGCGGGACGAATATAGTCCGGGGGCACCGTCCAGAAGATCGATCGACAGCCCCGAATCATCCGCCAGCACATACCCGCCGCATTCTCTGTGGGCTGCTCTCGCCTTGATCAGCGCGTTTTCAACGTAGCTTTTGCCCGTTTCCTCCGGCAGCGGCGCGGCCAGTGCCTGCAGCAGGATGCCGGGCATAAGTTCCCTGAATTCTGTCAGTTTTCCTTCATTATGGGTCGCCAGTGTAATCGTCATCCGTTTTACCTTCCCTATAATCCCAGCAGCATGGCTGCGGAAAATGCAGCCATGCGGAATGTATTCGTCTCATACGGTGAGAGGAATCCTGCTCCCATCGCCCGTTCCAGCACCGTGCCGTCCGTATTTTCGCTGATCAGGCGGCGGAACTGCTTTGCCAGTGTCTGACTGCGGTTTTTCGGCAAAAAGGGCTTTGAAGACAATACCATCACATCAGCCATCGCCTGCTCTGTATGATGCAGCGGCGAGTCAGCAAGCTGGTCGATCATCAGCCAGTCCATGCCGTACGGCATGATGCTCAAGTGGTCAGTGCCGGCTTCATCCGGCAAATACTGCTGTTTCAGCCGGTGCCAGAGCTGGCTTCGTTCGGCAATGTTCCAGCCCGGATTCTGATACAGCTGTTCTTCAAATGCTTCGATCGCGCACATCAGCGGTATCTCGAGCAAACGCCGCGTCCATTCAAGTTCCTCCGCCAGGCGCGAGACCCGCCCGAGAAAGCGCTCCCACTCCGGATACGACAAAACCATGAATGCCGTCCCTGTCAGCGCGCGGTGAAGGAGCGGCGGGCAAATTGTAAGCAGGCTTCGTTTTTCATAAAAGAATAACCGGCTCCCGAGCGCAATGCCGGTTGCATAAAAAAGGGACGGCACAAAGGTGGACAGACGCTCGTCACCGACGTTCAGGTAGACGGCGGAGGCTTCCGGAAGGAATAATGCCGGTGCCCGCAAGGCAGCCGTTTCCGCCTGATTATCATTGACGTAACCTTGTAATAACAACGCGGGGAAGTATTTGCCAAGGGTGTCGCCAAGCGTGGAAAAGGATTCCGCGTAGGCGGCTCTCGTTTGCTCCTTGCGCAATTTGGCTTCCGGCCACACTTCGCGCATCAGAAAATAATAATCGGCCGGCTCCAGCTCATTCTTGTCGAGCCGTTCCGTCTGCAGTATCCGAATCTGCCGGCAAAGCGGCACAATATGTGTTTTGACGAGCCGCCTGAACTCAGCGCGCTTATCGAGCTCCGCGCGCTCGATCCCATGCCGTACAAGCGCATATTCAAGATAGTTTCGGTAGCCCATTTTCGTGGCGAGGCGTGTCCTCGTATCGATCAGGCTGTCAAAGATTCTTTCTCGCTGCTTCAGCGTGGCAGAAATTTGCCCAGCCCGTTCCAGATAGAGCCGGTGCCGGCGTTCGTCATCTGTCTGTTCTTCAGCATCGTTCCAGGCAAAATGGCGGTGATCCGGATTGCTGTATCCGACCGCGGCGATCGAGCTGGATGCAATGGCTTGCTCCAGCTGCTGTTCTTTCGCGAGATCATCGGCAATCACCGGAGAAATCGATGCGTGCAGCCGTCCGGCTGTGCGGAAGACATGCCGGCCGATGATCGTTTCCGCCTCTTTGCGGCAGCGATGCTGATCGAGTCCCTGAATCATATCGGCCATCCGGATCTCGTCTGTCACCCTGCGGTTCTCAAACCAGCTGCATTCGTTCCGGTAATATGAACGGTCCGGCCCCGTCACGCGGCGTATTCGGGCGAGTGTTTCCGTTGAGCGCAGGCTGAGCCAGGCAGCGTCAAACTCGCGCAAAATCCCGATCAGGGACTCGGCAGATCTGGCTCCGCGCATGAGAAGCCGCGTCTTTCTGAACAGATCGTCGATAAAGGCGGCATCCGGGCGCGTGTAGACGAGCGATTCAAAAGGCGGGATGTTCGATGCCTCGCTCATCACATGCGCTCGACAACCTGCATGCCGGCAAGTCGGATACCGGCAGAGAGCGTTGCGATCACAGCGTCCAGCAGGAACAGGCGCGCTTTTGACTCCGCTTCCGAGTCCGCAAAGAGGAACGAATGGTTCTGATAGAACTTGTTGAACGCACGCGCAAGCGTCATCGTATGCCGGATCATGATGGACGGTTCAAACGCGTGCACGGCCGCATCGATCGCCAGGCCGAAGGAATCGACGAGTTTCAGAACGGCGACGGCCTCGTCATCCGTCAGATACTGTGCGTACTGTTTGTCAAACGATGCTGTTTCGCCCGCATGACCGGTATCTGCCTTGGCCCGTATGCTGTGGCAGCGGGCCAGCGTGTACAGCAGATATGGCGCCGAATCTCCTTCAAAATCAAGCACCTGATCCCAGGAAAAATGGATGTCCTTTTCGCGGCCATTTTGCAAAAATGTATACACCACGGCCGATATGCCGATCTTCTCGGCCGTTTCGCCGATCTGCTCCGCGGACATGCCGGGATTGTTTTTCTCGATGATCGCCCTCGTTTTCGCGACGCTTTCGTCCAGCAAACGGTTCAGCGGTATCGTGTTGCCCTGACGCGTGGAAAACGTCTGGTCACCGAAGAGAACGGTGCCAAAGCCTACATGAATCAGGCGATCAGCTTTTTCGAAACCGGCCTTCTTCATGACGGAGAAGACCTGTTTGAAATGATGCGACTGCGGCAGCCCGACGACATAAACGTTGAGATCGAAGTTATACGTCTCGTCGCGCCACAAGATGGCAGCCAGATCGCGCGAAGCATAGATCGTGGTCCCGTCCGTCTTGATCAGGAGGCATGGGGGCAGCTTGTACTCTTCCAGGTCGACCACGACAGCACCTTCGCTCATGGTCAGAAGATCACGGCTTCGCAGCCAGTTCATCAGGCCGGGTATTTTGTCGGAGTAAAAACTCTCGCCGTTCGTATTGTCAAAGTGAATGCCGAGACGGTCATATGTGAGATTGAAAAAGTCGAGACTCTGCTGTCTGAACGTCTGCCACAGCTGCACGGCTTCGGGATCACCGCGTTCCAGTTTCAGGAATGCCGCTCTCCCCTCGGCTTCCAGTTCAGGATCCGCCTCTGATTCACGGTGAAAGCGCACGTAGACCCGCTGGAGTTCAGCAATCGGGTCGGCAGCAAGAGCCGCCTCATCGCCCCAGCGTTTCCAGGCGACGATCAGGTTGCCGAACTGAGTGCCGTAGTCACCCAGATGATTCATGCGAACGACGCTGTAACCACGGTATTCATAGAGGTTGGCGATTGCCTGGCCGAGCAGCGTCGTGAACGCATGTCCGATATGAAATTCCTTCGCAATATTGGGCGAGGAAAACTCAATCAGAGCCGTCTTGCCGGCGCCCGCCGTGGGATTATAGCCGGGACGGCCGTCCGCCTCCAGCGCTTCCCGGATGACGCTGTCGGCAAACCAGACGCGGTCATAAAACACGTTGAAGTAACCGTTGACGGCTTCCATGCGCACTATCTGATCAAACCGTTCAGTCAGTTGCTCGTGCAAAAAAACGGCTATTTTCTGCGGTGCCTGGCGCATGTGTTTGGACAGGCGAAAGCAGGGCAATGCCAGATCGCCCATAGCCGGGTCCGGCGGCACTTCAATCCAGGCATAAATATCGGTCTCCGGCACTCCGCTCAGCTGGCCGATTGCCTTGCTGAGCTGCCGTTTCAAATGCTCAGGATTCATGGGACCAAAGCGGCGTCGGATACTGGCCGGACGCATGCAAATCAGCAACGGCTCTCATCACGCTTTCTTTGTCTTCCCGGTAGGTAACGCCGAACCAGCGGTCTTTGACCGGTATTGTCCTCACGGTCAGCTGACCGCTTTGAATCAGCGAATCGACAAACGTCGGCAGCAGAAATTCGCCCATAAGCGGGTTCGTCTGCAGCGTGATATCGAGAAAATCAACCATGCCGTGGGTCAAAAGGCCGACCATCTCGGCCCCGAACCCCCAGAAGTTCATGGACACGGGACTGCTGCCGGCAAGCGGCTGCCAGGTCGCGCCGTCATCTTCCGTGAAGCTCGCCTGATCGCCGTCTCTTTTGATTTTCTTTCGTTCGACGATGCGCATCAGATTGTGGCCGGCATCTATTTCACAGATCCCGCGGGCGACATGCCCGTGGGGCGACGTCGTGTTGTTCAGCTGCCATACGCACATGGCCGCCTTGCCGGGTTCTTGTTCCTCCGTCAAATAAGCATATATTTTTGCAAAACTTTCAGGCCCGTAATAATCGTCGGCATTGAGACAGGCAAACGGTCCGTCCAGCACATCTCTGGCGGCCAGAACGGCGTGCCCCGTGCCCCACGGTTTGACGCGTCCCTCCGGCACTTCATATCCGTAAGGGAGATCGTCCTGACGCTGGAAGGCGTAAATGACTTCCATGTACGGCTTGATCCGGCGACCGATTGTCTCGTCAAACATATCCGCAAATTCTTCCTTTATGACGAAAACAACGCGCTCAAAGCCGGCTTTTCGGGCGTCCCAAAGAGAATAATCCATGATGATCTCGCCACTCGGTCCGATCGGGTCGATCTGCTTCAGGCCTCCATAGCGCGATCCCATACCGGCCGCCATGATCAGAAGTGTTGGTTTTTTTGTGTGCATGTCAGGCTCCTTTTTGTCTTTCCTGTGTTCTATTCTATCGAAGAATCATACTTTTCGTGATCTGCTGTGGTGCGCGGAATATAACGGTCCATCTCATAGGGAGCATTCTGCTTCACCCCAGCCGCAAAAAGCGCGTCCTCCATCAGCTGATTCTGACTGTCCATCGCCGGAAACCGGCGCCGGTCAACCTTTGCATAACTGCCGTTCGCGTGCATCAGCCAGGCGCGGTCCGTATCGAGGAGTTCAACTTCCAGTACACGCTTCACGCGGTTTCTCGCTTCCTGGTCCTCAACGGGAAACAGTATTTCTATCCGCCGCTCCAGATTTCGCGGCATCCAGTCAGCAGACGACAGGTAAATCTCTTCATTGCCGTCATTGTAGTAGTAAAAAATGCGCGAGTGCTCCAGATAACGGCCGATCAGACTCCGTACGCGGATGTGTTCCGAGAGATCCTTAATGCCGGGTCTAAGGCAGCAGATGCCGCGCACGATCAGGTCGATTGAGACGCCTGCGGCCGACGCTTCGTAAAGCGCATCAATGATATCCGTATCGACCAGAGCATTGACTTTCGCAATGATGCCGGCCGCCTTACCATTTCGCGCATGCGCCGTTTCCCGCCTGATCTTTTCCAGCGTATCGTTTTTCAGCCAGCGCGGAGCTGTCACGATCCGGCGCAGGTGAAGCGGCAGCGAGTATCCCGAAATCATGTTGAAGAAATCGGTGGCATCCCGTCCGTAGGCTTCCCGTGACGTGAGAATGGCCATGTCCGTATAGATTTTGGCTGTGATGTCATTATAGTTGCCGGTTCCAAGATGAACATAGCGCCGGATGCCGCCTCCTTCACGCCGCACGATCAGCGTGATCTTGCTGTGCGTCTTCAAACCCATAAGGCCGTAGATAACATGGCAGCCGGCTTTCTCCAGCCGCTTCGCCCAGACGATGTTGTTTTCCTCGTCGAAGCGCGCCTTCAGTTCGACCAGAACGAAGACCTGTTTCCCGTTTTCCGCAGCCTGGGCGAGTGCCTGAATGATCGGGGAGGTGCCGCTGACCCGATACAGCGTCTGCTTGATCGCCAGCACTTCCGGATCGTGCGCCGCTGTCTGAATCAGCCGGACCACGGGATCGAACGATTCGTACGGATGATGCAGAAACACGTCGCGCTCGCGCAGCACCGCGAACAGATCAGCGGCCGCAGACAGGTGCGGATTCGGCTGCGGTGCAAACGGTTCATAGAAATGTTCCGGTTTGACGAGCGCTTTGCGCAGACGCCCGGCAAATGTCAGGTCGAGCGGACCGCGAATTTCGTATACGGCCTTCTCAGTGATGCCGAACGATCGCATCAGGAAGCTGAGAATCTGAGCGTCAAGGCCGCGCTCCGCTTCAAGCCGGATCACCTCTCCCCATTGTCTTTGCTTCAGCTGGGATTCAATTTCACTCAACAGGTCAGCCGCTTCCTCTTCGTCGATATCAAGATCGGCGTTGCGCATGATGCGAAAACAGGCTGATGCGCCGAGGCGGACTCCAGAGAATAATTTCGAGAGGTGAATGCGAACAATATCCTCGAGGAGAATGAAGGCCGATTCGTCCGGGGCGGACGGCAGGCGCTCGATACGCGACAGCACATTCGGAATCTGCACGACGGCAAACTTGTAGTCCGGTTTTTGTTTTTTTGTTTTTTTGCCGGCCGGTTTTACCGGTTCATCCGAATCAATGCGAACGATCAGGTTGATGGTCCGGTTGGCGATCAGTGGAAACGGATGGCTGGCATCGATAGCCATCGGAGTCAAAACGGGAAAAATTTCCTCGTCAAACAAGCGTGACAGGTGTTCCAGCTGCCGCGCATCCAGCTGATCCGGCCGAAGCAGCCGCACATTCTCCTTTTCCAGCGCCGGTATCAGCGCTCGGTTGAACGTCGAGTACTGGCGCTTGACCATCTCATGTGTCATCTCGGACATCGCATCGAGCTGCGCGGCCGGCGTCAGCCCCGACGGATCCTTTTGCCTGAAGCCAACCTGCACCTGATCATGCAGAGCTGCAACCCGGATCATGAAGAACTCATCAAGATTTGAACTGACGATCGAGAGAAAGTTAAGCCGCTCGGCAAGCGGATTATCAGGATCTCTTGCCTCCTCCAGCACTCGCTTGTTGAATTCCAGCCACGACAATTCGCGATTGAGGTAAACCGATCGCCCGTCGAGCGGCATAAATTCGTCCCTCGGCTCTTCGGTGGCCAATCCTGCAAAAAAATGGAGCTTGTCGCTATACAGCCGCGTGTAATCCATCAGGCTTCAGTCTCCCGCGCCTGACGCTTCACCAGGTACGGCTCAACACCGAATACGTTCCGAAAAAAAGGACTGTGTTTCATAAAGTGCCAGCGTTCCAGCGTTTCGTCGGCCGAGGCTTCGTAAGTCAGAGCGAGACCGCGTTCCGTCTGTTTGGCCCGAATCAGCTGTATCTTCCCTGCATGTCCTGCATCGAGCGCGTTCGCCACGCACAGGATGGCAATAAGTTTCATCAGGACGAGCCGCATCGGTTCCGGCAGCTGCCTGACATGATATTCGGAAATGGACACGTGGCCGTTGTGAAAACAGGCGAGCAACGACACCAGCTGCTTTCGTTCCGGCGTCAGACCGATGAATTCCGTCGCGGACAAAACAGCAAGCGTACCTGAGCCGTCGTCCTGAATGGCAATGTACTTGCCGACATTGTGGAGAATCGCCGCCAGCTGGAGACAGAGCCGTTCTTCCTTCTTCAGCCCGTGCATCTTTTTTGTCAGATCGAAAAGTGTCAGCGCCAGAGTTTCAACACGCATGGCATGTCGCTTGTCCGTCCGGTAGCGGCGTGCCACCTGTCGCGCTGATGAGATCAGGTCGGCTTCCATGTCGTAGGGTACTTTCAGTTTGAAACGGCGCACAGCAATGTCATGAAGGAGACAGGATGAAAGCGAGAATTTGGGCATGATGATCGTGTCGACCCCGGCATGCCGCACAACTTCATCGACAATAATCGCTGTGGGCAAAAGAAGTGTCCGGTGTTCATCCGGTATGTCAGCAAAGCGCGGTACCGTTTCATTGCGGTCCGCGAGGTGCGCATACATTTCCTTGAATGCTGAAACATCGACGCTGCTTTCAGCCGGTTCCATTTTCAGAAGATGGCGCATAAAGCGCACGTTTCCCCCGATGACAATGACATGCTTGTATGTCGTCCGTTTCGGCCCGAGCGTTGTGTAATAGGTCAGATCCCCGCCGATAAATTCGGCAAGCAGCGCCGAATAGTCGATCGCCTGCCGTTCGAGGTCGCCCAGCAGCTCGCGGACGCGCAGCGCACCGATGCGAAAGTTCAGAGAATTGATCAGGGTTCCCTGATCGTACAGGGACAGCTGGATACTGCCTGCTCGAATATCGACGATCAGTGTCGTCTCGTTGACCACATCGCGATAATGCTGCAGTGTGGCCGCCAGACCGAGCAGATGCAATGACGTTTCAATACTGTTCGGCAAAACGTCAATCTCAAATCCTGTGCAGCGCCGAATCTGATCAACCCCGTAGGCCACGTTCGACGCCTCGCGGAACGAGGAGGTTGCCGTGATAACGACCGGAATATCACCGTATTCAGCCAGTTTCTGCTTGAATGACTGCAGTATTTTGATCAGCTGGTCAAGCAAGGCCTGGCTGATTCGCCCTTCGGAATAGGTGTCGCTTCCGAGCGGAAGCGTGCGATGCACAACCTCGATGTCGATGGGAGCTTTGCCCATATGCATCTCAGCGATACGCATGACCGTTTCGTGTGAGCCCACATCGATCGCAGCCGCCAGGGATTTTTCCTTGCTGCTAGTCCGCGTCGCCAAAGCTGATACCCGTCTGGCGCGCCACCTGAATCAACTCATGGTCAAGCGGTACGTATTTGAGACGGCCGGCAATGTCAGCGAGCGGCATCGGCTCGACCTTATCGTGCCTGATGGCCATCATGCAGCCGAAGTGGCCGTTCATCACAGCATTGGCCGCCGCCACGCCCAGCCTCGTCGTCAGTACCCGGTCAAAGGCACACGGTTCACCGCCACGCTGAAAATGCCCCGGCACGGTGCAGCGCACTTCCTGAACCATCATTGAGTCGAGCGTTTCAGCCAGTTCATACGCCACCGAAGGATGACAGCTGGCTTTTCGTTTGGACTCCAGTTCCGATTTGCCGAGTGCCGCTTCCGCGATCGTTTTCGCGCCCTCGGCAATCGCGATGATCGAGAAGCGTTTGTGCTTGCTCTCGCGTCGGTTCAGCGCTTTCAGGATATAAAGCGGATCGTACGGGATTTCGGGGATCAAGATAACGTCCGCGCCGCCGGCGATGCCGGCCTCGAGCGTCATCCAGCCGGCTTTGTGACCCATGATTTCAATGATGAATACACGCCCGTGCGACGTCGCCGTGGAATGAATGCCGTCGATAACCTGCGTGGCGATGTCGACCGCACTTTGAAAGCCGAAGGTACGCTCGGTCCCCCATAAATCGTTGTCAATCGTTTTTGGCAGCGTGACCACGTTCAATCCGTTTTCGGACAGCAAATGTGCCGTCTTATGTGTCCCGTTGCCGCCCAGTATGACGAGCGCATCGAGCGACTGCGTGCGATACGTGTCAATCATGGCTTCCAGTTTCGAAGGTCCTTCAGGATGGTTTGCGTCGAGCGGCTCCTTCATGAGTTTGAACGGCTGCCGGCTCGTACCGAGAATGGTACCGCCGCGCGTCAGTATCCCGGAAAAATCCGTTTCCCGCATTTTCTTTGAACGACCGGTCATGAGTCCCTCATACCCGTTCAGAAAACCGATTATCTCGTTGCTCGCATCGGCTTCGTAAAGTGCCTTGGCCACACCTCGCATCGCAGGATTTAACCCCTGACAATCGCCGCCACTCGTCAATATGCCTACCCGCAATGCCATATCAGCCTCCTAATGCGCTATGCTGGCTATATTATCGTTCATGCGGCGGCCGCGTTCAACCGTTTGGAGGAACGCATCACACTCTATGCACCGCTGTTACGCGTTTGCTTGTATAATAAATGCGGATGTTCGCCATCCCGAAAGGAATACACATGGATTTACCTGCAAATATCGGCGAGGTTCGTCTCGCAGTCCTGATTGACGCCGACAATGTTTCATCGACCAATATTCAGCCAATGATGGAGGAAATCGCCCGTTACGGCAATCCAACCATCAAGCGCATTTACGGCGACTGGACGAGACCGAATCTCGGAAGCTGGAAGACACTTCTGCTCGATTACGCGATCAGCCCGGTGCAGCAGTTTGCCTACACATCCGGCAAAAACGCCACTGACTCCGCCATGATCATTGACGCCATGGACATCCTTTTTGAAGGACGTGTCGACGGCTACTGCCTGGTCTCTTCGGACAGTGATTTCACGCGTTTGGCCATGCGGCTTCGCGAAGCAGGCAAACTGGTCATCGGGATCGGCGAACAGAAAACACCGAATGCTTTCATATCGGCCTGTGACCGTTTCATCTTCCAGGAGGTCATTCGCGGTCAGAAAAAGGCGAAGGCCACTCATGAACCGGATCCGGCCGCAGATAAGAAAAAGGCATCACCGGACAAGAGCAGAACAAAAACCAAGGCCGTTGAACCGGAATCGCCGGCAATTCGCAAAATTGACGACGACCTTATTTCGCTGATTTCCTCTTCAATCGAAGACGTCCAGGATGACAACGGCTGGGCTTTTCTGGCTGAAGTCGGCAACCTGATGATGAAAAAGCAGCCGTCATTCGACGCGCGGAACTACGGCTTTTCTCGCCTCACGCCTCTGATTCAAAGTATCGGAACGTATGAGGTCGACGTGCGCGACAGCGGCGGCAGCGGCCAGTCCAAGCACATTTATGTGCGCATTCGCGAAGAAAAGAAGAACGGCGAAGACAAGAAGAATGTGAAAGCCAAGAATGTCCGCGAATTTTAGTGAATCCCGGCGCGTCGCATAAACCAGAACAAGACGGATGCCGGCAATACCTTCGCGGCCACACGGATGATTTTTGCAAAAGGATGGGATACCGACATATCCCGTCCTTTTTTTGCGGCATTTACTGCCAGATCGGCAACACGCAGCGGCGATTCCAGCCCGATTCGCTTGACACCCGACATGCTCAGTCCGTTTGCCTGGCTCGGCAGAAAAAATTCCGTTTCCATCGGATTGGGACAGCAGGTCGTCACCGTGATACCGCGATCGCGCATTTCCTGATTGAGTGCACGAGAGAATGAGATGAGCATGGCTTTTGTCGCGGCGTAGACGGCGAACCCGGGCTGAGGCAGAAAGCCGGCAACCGAGGCCACGTTCAAAATGCGCGATTTCTCGCGCAGGAACGGCGCCAGTGAGCTGGTCAGCATGAGCGGCACTTCGTTGTTCAGACGCATCATGAGGCGCACATCGTCGCTCGTGTGATCCCGAAACGGGCCTGCAATGCCCATGCCCGCGTTATTGACAAGCCAAACGACCTGATCGTCAGGCAAAAGCGAGGCTGCAAGCTGCCGAATCGCATCCGGCTCAGTCAAATCAAGTATGAAGATGCGGGTTGGCAGGGTCAGCATACTTGCCGTTTCCAAAAGCCGGTCTTCTCTTCTGGCAACGAGCCAGATGATATCAATGCCCGTTTCCCGGTCCAGCCGTTTCGCCAGCTCCACGCCAAGCCCTGAGGAAGCCCCTGTCACGATTGCAATTTTCACTATTGATACCTCCGTACTTGACGGTCGTTTAGTTATCATCATACTTTACGTTGTGTCTTCGCCGCGAAAAAAAACAGACCGTCTCCGTCCCGGCTTAAAGCGCACACTGCTTTTGATCGGCGGAATCATCGCGACAATACTTGCCGCCATCGGGGCCTTGCTGCCGATTATCCCAACGACTCCGTTCCTGATCGTGGCTGCCGGCTGTTTTGCCGGATCGCGCCCGGAATGGGTGGATCGGCTGGAGAGAAACCGCCTGTTCGGACCGTACATCGAAGCGTACCGAAAAGATCTCGGCATCACGATCGGAAGGAAAACTTTTGCCATCAGCGTGCTCTGGATTGCCCTCATCACCTCGATGGTTCTGACTCAAATCCTGCCTCTCGCCCTCCTCTTGATCGCGATCGGCACAGCTGTGACGATTCATCTGCTCCGGTTCAAGACGAGGCGCGATTAGCAGCAACTCGGCTGCGGCGCAGGCCGTCAGTCCGTGTTTTCTGACGTCTCCTTCGTGCTGTCCCCTTTCTTATTCACACCGTCGAACCGCATGACGAAGCGATGGAGCAGATAGAAATAGACAGCTATGATGCCGACCGAGACAAACAGCATGGGTATCGACGAGGCTGCCAGGTTAATGATGATCAGAAGCGGTGCCCCGAAAATGATGCCGTAGCTGGTGCCCGCGATCAGGTTGTTGGCGGCCGGTGTGGACAGATCCGGATCGATCTCTCTCAAAAGCAGAACACCGGAACTTATCGTCCCCGTCAGCATGCCGTACATGGAAACAAAGCCCTCGGCAAAGTAATCGGGATAGATCTTGCGCGCCACCATGCGGATGTAAAAGTACGTCGTTGCAGCACCTGCCAGCGAAAGCAAAGTAAAGGGCAGCCAGAGCCCCGCCAGCTCAGTGATCTCGATCGAGGTGATGCCGGCAACGATCATGACGTCGAAGGATACGCCGGCAATGCGGCTCAGCAAATAGGAGTTCTGGTATTGATGCCGGATAATGTTGTGCTTGTAGCTGAAACCGAGCAGCGCGCGCACACCCATGGCAATGACCGAACCGATTATAAAATTGAAACCCCAGAGCAGAGAATTGACCAGCGAGGCGACGCCGGGAGCGACACGTGTCAGCAGGGACGTCACGCCGAGCGTGAGCCCGTAGGCAATCATGTACGAGAGGATGACGAGCGCGACCTGAATTGAAAATTTGTCAATCGATTCGGCGATGGGAATCTCGCCTTTGTCCTCATAAAATGCAAGTGATGTGTTGCTCGCCAGTTCGTCCGTATCCCTGCGGCTGATGCCCCGTTTTTTCGCGAGCACATTCAGGTAAACGACCCCGACGATGCAGGCACAAAGATAACCGGACGCGGCCAGCGCCAGCCCGAAGGAACGTCCGCCGACAAATCCGAGCAACTCATACGACTGACCGACATTGTTAGCCTGACCCGGCCCCTGTCCAAAGGCCATGGGCAGCAGAATACCGGCTGCAGGAAAGAGTTTCGGGATGAATGTGAAGAATAAGATGATCGTAATCGCGAGACCTGCCAGCGCCTGCACGAGGTACGTGGCCACGATCAGGGCGCCGCTTTTTGCCCCGATGAATTTGGCCGCCCTTGAATCCGGTTTCTGGATGCGCAGCGCCATCGCGATGAAGCCGATTGCGATACCGTGATATGTCAGCTGCTCCAGAAAAACAACATCGATCCGCAGCCAGCCGACCGAACGTAAAATGAGAAGCAAAAAACCTGCGATAACGGCTGTCGGCACAAGTCCGCGCCGCACAAACCCAATGCGCCGGCGCATGATATTGGCGACGATGATCGCCGCCGCGATAATGCCGATAACGACGAGCGGGGTCCAGTTGTAGTTCATCTTCTCACCTCGTGGCCTTTGTAATAGTCATATATGTGAAGATAGTACCTTGCATTAAAGTATTTTGCTCCTCGCAGTTCATAATAATTCGACTGATGCGTGAATACCAGATGGTTGCGTCCATACATGCCGAGAAGCGGGATGTCCTTTAGCAAAAATGCATGGTCATCTCCGACCGACAGCTGATCGCCGGTCAGGCGCAGCACACCTTTTGCCATGGCCGTTTCCCGTTTGCCGTCAATCGTCAGCAGGGTCACCTCGTCCTTGAACGGCAGTACCTGCCCCGAAGACAGCCGGCTGCGCAGAGCATCCCGCTGCGATCGATACCAATCGGTGAACGTGCGCGGAGCAGGCGGCGCGAAATAGCCGAAACGGTCGATGCGTGTCTCAAATCCGCAAGTACAGCGTACCGAATCTTCCGCCGAGGACAAGGTTCCGTACGACGTGCACGCCGGGCAGCGGTAGAGGGCCGTTTCGAGGCCGTCCGCCAGTTTATCGCCGACAAACGCTACCGGAGCCTGATCCTGCTCGGCGTAAGCATCCTCACTGATATCGCGCTGGATCAGGTCGTGCACTTCATCGGCCGAATATCCGTCCAGTGCTTCCTTCGTATAAATGCCTCTCAATTCACCCGACATTTTGCCGCCGCGATGGGAAAAGGCCCAGCGCGGCGTCGTGAAATATCCGCCCTTCAAACGGTACGTCACGAGGGTTGCGCCAAAGCTTTTCACGAGCTTCCCCATCGTCGGATGGATCGGGGCTGTATTTCCGTCATAGGACCGTTCGCCTTCGGCAAACAGCGCGACATTGTGTCCGGCCATAAGTCGCCGACGCATCTCAATCACGGTTGAAGCTGCGATCGTCGCCTTGCGTCTGGCAATCGGTGCAAAGACGAAATTCAAGAGCGACGCCAAAAAGGCATTGCGAAAAATATGATCGCTGGCGACAAAATACATATGATCAAAGGCAAGGCCGAGCAGCGCGGGATCCAGGTTCGCATTGTGGTTGCACACCACAACATACGGCGCACCGTCATTGGGCACGCGATCATACGTATAGCCGAAGCGCCTCTCAATGAAACGCCTGATCAATCGGATCAGGAGTCTGTACAGAAAGCGATGACGTTTCGCCTGCCCTTCACTTATTTGCATTCGGTTGCCGGAACGTTTCATGAGTACGAATTGTAACGTTAATCGGCACAATTATGAAGGTCACGAACGAAATCGAGCAACGGCATACTTATCGGCAGACAAAAGACGCTCGGCGTACCCGGTTGCCAAAACGCTCCAGTACCTCGCTCGTGAGCCAGACGTACGCGCCGCGATGCCTGTCGCAAACACGCCCGGATGCACGCACCATAAAAAAGCAAAAAGTCCGAAAACCCTTGCAAATAAAGAATTTTCGGACCATTTCTGGTGGAGGCGAGGAGAATCGAACTCCTGTCCGAAAATGAACCATATGAGCTTTCTTCGAGCGAAGCAATTGCTTTAAGCTGTCGCCTTGAACCGCTTTCAATTGCCAAATCGGTTCAACACTAGCCTTTGGGTTTCCCCAATCGAACTTAAGGCAAAGCCCGGTGGGTAGCTGACTTTAATGACGCTCTTTTTAGCTCCGTCAGCGGTGAGTTAAAAAGAACGGCTGCTTATATTAAGCTGCGATTAATTGTTTATTGTTGACAGTTATCTGTCTTCCGAGTTTTAATGTGGCCCCGGACCACAGCTCGCTTACTCATACCATCCTATCCCCGTCGAAACCATTGCGCCCCCATATCTTTACTTCATTAAGCTAATTAAGTATAACAAAACATCAGCTAAAGGTCAATAAAGGTAAAACTAAAAGCTTTTTAAGTATCGTATATTTTTGCCCATGCCCGAAGTAGCTATCTGCCCCTGTTCAATCATTTTGCGCAACAGTAAAATTGCTGTCGACTGTGAAACACCTAAGGCTTCTTCGACATCCTTCCGAATCAAAAAAGGTTTTGTTTCAAATAAACGCAGCACTTCAACCTCTCGCTTTGCTGCCTCTGTCTCTTCCCTAACTAACAATTGTCCTGTGTCTGCTCCATATTCGAAAAAATTAGTGTTCGGCATAGTTATTTTAAAAGCATTGTCTGAAACTTCTATTTTGGGTTTCTTAGATATATGCAAATAGCTTTCCATTATTTTCTGAACGCCAGTTCCGTATGCTTCTATTAACTTAAGCCGGTAAAATATATTCGCTAATTTGGGGTTTCTAAGAGCTGAAACACCCAACATAATATCAGAAAATGAGATACCTCTTACCAAACCCCCAACAGAAATAAGCTCTAATCTATCGTCATATAGAGATACTAATATATCTGCATTGAAGGAGTAGTCTCGATGTATAATGGCATTTAATAATGCTTCGCGAATTGCTACAACTGGATAGTCTCTCTTTTCTTCACGAGTTAAGCCTTTAAATTCAGCTCGTGTCCGGTTGAATCTATCAATATATAAAAAGGCTTCTTCTAATTGTTTAAATAGTGAGCCCTTACATTCCATGCGGTCTTTAAAAACGGACTTTGTAGTTCCCTCAAAAACTGCAAGTTTAATACCACTACCAAGTTGATCGGAGAAAAGAAGGCCAAGATTTGTGTAGGCTCCATCTCCCCCTAATAGCCCCAATGTTCTCATATGATTTTCTTCTAATGCAAAGTCATTTTTAGCAAAGAAATGCTTCGTATAATCAAAGGTGAGGCTCTGACGGCGCGAACGCGCCTCTTCAAATGAATCTCCACTTGTTTCTTTTATCATATTATCGCCCCATTCGTTCTAATCATTCTAATCATCTGATAATTATTATAACAAACAGAAGTATGAAAGTCAAGAAACTACAGCCTAACTTCTTTGCCTGTTGCTGCGGATAAATAAATTGCGTCGATGATCTTCATCACTTCAATTCCATCTTTAGCTGTTTCTAAAACATCTTTGCCCTTATTTATGGCTTCAATAAAATGGGCGATTTCTTTTCGGAACAATTCATCGAAGCTGAGCTGTTTTTGACCTACTGGCAAAATATTTACTAAACGATTGTTCAGTTCTGTATAAACCTCTAAAGTAGAATCTAGTTTGGCTCCTCCTCTGTTGCCAAAAAGCTCTACCTTTTGTCTATCTTCTTTCAAATTTAAGCTAAAACTAGTTTCTAAATTGAGTGTCATACCGTTATCGAAAGTAATTAAAGCTACGGCTAAATCTTCCACATCATAAATTGTATTTCTAGGGTCAACTGATTTATATCCACCTTTATCTACAATATTGGAACGACTGCCCAGTTGATCGTATGTAACAGCGGTGACTCGAACAGCTTTTGGCTTATTTGTCAGGTAGCGCACCAAATCGATAAGGTGAACTCCTAAATCAATTAAAGGGCCGCCACCTGCTAGTTCTTTACTTCCAAACCAGCCACCTGGAAAACCGGCTCGCCTCAGATAATTCGCTTTTGCATAATATATATTGCCGAGCTGCCCTTCATCCATAAAGCTCTTTAACATCTCGGCTTCCCTGCTAAATCTGCGAGTAAAGCCAATCATCAGTACTTTACCGGCGGCAATTGCTGCTTCTTCCATGGCTAGTGCTTCTTTGGCGTTTAATGCCATGGGCTTTTCGCAAAGTACGTGCTTTCCGGCATTTAAAGCAGCAATTGCTGCTTTAGCATGTTCTTTGTTGATGGTGCAAATGCTGATGCTATCCAAATCTGATAGTTTTAGCATTTCACCATAATCTGTATATGTTTTGGCAACACTGTGCTTTTTGGCAGCCTTGGCTAAGCGAACTTCGTTTCGAGTGCACAAGGCTATGACTTCAACATTAGGCATAGCCTTATACGCTTTAATATGATAATCGCTGATGCTGCCTAAACCAATAACGCCTATCTTAATTCTTTTCAAATTAATCAGCTCCTTTTAGATATAATTAAAGTTATCAGGGAACTTGTTTTTCCTTCTCTGATAATACTGTCGTACCCTTTTTTTTATTCTCGCTACATAAAAATAAAATCAAATCAAATTGAAACTTTATATTATAAAAAAAGGATAAAAACATAATAAGTCGAAAGAAAAATATAATTACTTCGCACCAAAAAGGTTCGCTATATAGACTTCTAAAGGACTTCATAATTATTATTAAATAAAGGAGGATAATTATGCTAAATTCATCTGATTCCCAAGCTTTCGAAAGGCTTAAAGAATGGGAAAGAAATCAAATGAGAAAAGCCGAGAGGCGCGGCGAATTGCTAACAGGAACAAAAGTTATGGCCAGTCGTGCTCTTAGGCCGGTTACAAAACCTTTGGCCAAAACTTTTAAGCCTGTAGTAGAAAGAATCAAACCGTTAACCGAATCGGAAATAGTAACATTAATTCAAAATGCCCTTCAAATTGCTGTTGCTGGCGCTTTCCAAATGACTCATGATACTCTAAAATATACCTATGACAAAAAGTATATCTTGAAATCTTTAAAAATTGATACCTTTGAACAGTTATATGAAGTAAATGCAGATGATATCGAGCATCATATTAAAAGAGCGACAAATCGAAGCAAGTTATACACTACCTTCCAAGGTATGGGTTTTGGTTTAGGTGGATTGGAAGCAACACTAATTGAACTACCTCTATTCTTTGCAATGCTAGCTAGGGTTCAACAACAAATTTGCTCTTGTTATGGTTATAATCCAGAAAACGAGTTTGAGCATGCATATATGTTAAAAGCGCTTTCATTTTCCGACCCAATTTCAACTGTTGGTAAGGCAACATTATTGATGGAATTAAATACGCTGAAATATGCTATCAAAAGACATACTTATAAAACTTTAAGTGAAATGGGTGGAAAATACCTTATCCCTGCAATCGCAAAAGAGTATGCAAAAAAGCATGGAATTCAATTGACGAAGAATAAAATGACCCAATCAATACCCGTTATAGGCGCAGTATTTGGTGGTTTCTTTAATTATGGCTATATTAGCAGAGTAGTTACAACAACAAATAACCTATATAAAACGAGATTTTTAGAAGATAAAGATTCTCTAAATCAAGTTATCGAAGTATAACCACCTGAATTTAAGATTTTAAAAAAACGAGCGGGGGCTCAATTGCCTCGCTCGTTTATTTGTTTGTATATTTGTTTTGTTGCTTCAGCATCTGTCAAATTAAAAATCACCAAGCCTCTGTCTGTTTGTAAATAGATGAATTCTTTGACGTTTTTGTCAAGAAGAAGTTTGACCCCTCCGTATTCTGTGGTGCTAAAATGACCTTTGAGTTTTGCTCCCACAGAAGCGCCGTTGGTGCGACGGGTTATATTAGGTAAGGAATCTTTCAGCTCAACGGTTTCTATGGAAGACCACTGGTAAAGACCGCCATACATACCTTCAATTTTTATACCTTCATCTAAGATATTTGCCTTAACGGGTTGATATGAATAAAAAAGCAGAACTCCTACAAAAAGTAAAGTTACAAGTGTGCTAATTATGCTAATTACGCCTGCATTGTTGAAGTATCTGCCTCTGGATTTTTTAGCTAAATGGCGGCTACCGTCATATTTCTGTGCCAGAAACACTAAAGAAATTGAGCCTAAGGCAACCGGCAAGACAAACCAGAGAGTATGGTTGCTGCCCAATTTTTCTAAGATACCACCTAGAATAAGTGAACCGCCGCTAATGTAGAGATATATGCCTACAAGTCGGCTTAAGCCCTCAATGTCGACATGAGCTTGTCTTTCTTTGGGGAGAGTATTGAAGCCGGCAATCAAGGAGTGAAACTTGAATACGTGTACCGCTAAACCACTAAAAATTAAAAGTGCACCGACAAAAACAAGTATCATTGTATTGACCTCCCAAACCTAGGTTTATCTGACACGCTGAAAAGATTAAAGAGCGTAAACTTCCTCTTTGGGTAAAACTTTTATCTTATTTTCCTTCAAAACTACAGTTGCTGCTTCCATATCCTCAATTCTAAAGATGTTCATAGCCTGATGGCCTGACTGACCAACAAAAGCATAGAGATATTCTATATTGACCTTGGCTGCACCCAGCACTTCTAAAACATGGGCTAAGCCACCTGGGACATCGGGCATTTCTATGGCTAAAACATCGGTTCTGCTGACTATAAAGTCTTGGTCTTTTAAAACAGTATAGGCAAGCTCTGGGTCATTGACGATCAGGCGCAAAACACCAAAATCTGATGTATCTGCCAAGCTTAAGGCCCTAATATTGACGCCTTCATCGGCTAACAGCCTGGTCACTGCGGCCAGCCGACCGGGCTTATTTTCTACAAAAATAGAAATTTGTTGCACATACATAGCCTTACCTCCTCGCTAAATTTAATGATTAAAGATTTCTCTTATCTGTAACTCTTTTGGCTTTACCTTCGCTGCGAGCCAGTTTTTTCGGCTCTACCAAGGTCACTTTGCAGGACACACCTAAAACACTGTCGAGGCGCTGCTTGATTTGATGCTCGAGCTGCTCTAATCTTCTGATTTCATCGGAGAACATCTCAGCTGAAACTTCTACTTGCACCTCAAGGCGATCTAAATTGTTTATTCTCTCAACCACCAAATGATAATGAGGGCTGAGATAACCGATATCCAAAAGGACACTTTCCACTTGACTGGGAAAAACATTGACGCCTCTGATGATCAGCATGTCGTCGCTGCGTCCGGCTATTCTTTCCATACGCACGTGGGTGCGACCGCAAGAACATTCTTCCAGGCTTAAAGAAGAAAGATCGCGGGTTCTGTATCTGATCACAGGAAAACCTTCTTTGGTAATGGTGGTGAAAACAAGCTCCCCTGTTTGCCCATAGGGTAAGACTTCGCCTGTTTCTGGGTTGATTATTTCTGGAATGAAATGGTCTTCAAAAACGTGTAAGCCCTCTTTGGCGCTACACTCCATGGCCACGCCTGGACCCATGATTTCGCTTAAACCATAAATATCGTGGGCACTTAAGCCTAATAGATTCTCGATTTCCTTGCGCATGCCTTCGGACCAAGGCTCGGCACCGAAGACTCCAGCTTTTAATTTTAAATCTTCATTGGTTAAACCCAGCTCGGCCATTTCTTCGGCTAAAACTAAAGCATAGGAAGGAGTACAGGCCAAAACAGTTGTGCCAAAATCCTTCATGACCATAACTTGCCTCTGGTTATTGCCCCCTGAAGCAGGAATAACGCAAGCACCTAGGCGCTCAGCACCCATATGAATGCCTAAACCCCCGGTGAACAAACCATAGCCATATGATATTTGGATTACATCCTGGTCGGTAACGCCGGCAAAGCCTAAAGATCTGGCAGCCAGTTCAGACCAGTTGTTTAAGTCTTGCCTGGTATAACCAACTACGATGGGTTTTCCGGTGGTTCCGCTGGAGGAATGAACTCTAATGATCTCAGATAAAGGTGCTGCAAATAAGCCGTAAGGATAATTGTCTCGCAAATCGGTTTTAACGGTAAAGGGCAAGTAGCTCAAATCGTTGAGCTCTTTGATATCTCCGGGCTCTAAGCCCTTGGCTTGCATGGCTTTGCGATAATGAGCAACTTTATGATAGACCCTTTCTACAGTTTGCTGTAGACGTTCCATTTTTAATGCCTCAAGCTCAGGCCTGGGCATACATTCGTAACGCTCGTTCCAGTACATATATTTCACTCCATCATTAATAAATCCTTTTAAAAGCACAAACGCACTTTACACAATTAAGCCAAAAATGCATTATAATCGCGCTAATGCATTATGATCGCACTTCTGTTCCCAAATTTTAACACAAGAAGAGCTTTGGAGCAATAATAATCGTTTACAACACGTGCAACTCGTGCAAATCGGGGACAGTCTAATCCGCTACCAAATTGGTTGACA